>Ga0207683_10001044_pt1 | contig 25233 bp, 21 predicted proteins | sample KBSM73metaG_FD_184333 | JGI IMG/M metagenome (GOLD analysis project Ga0207683, IMG submission 184333) | Miscanthus rhizosphere microbial communities from Kellogg Biological Station, Michigan, USA - KBS M7-3 metaG (SPAdes) (version 2) | ecosystem: Host-associated > Plants > Roots > Rhizosphere >... | reverse complement strand
TACACCGCAACGGGGCTACGGCACGGTCAGGCACCGCGGCGCCCCCGTATTCAGCACCCGATCTTCAAGGGAGAAGCCAAGTGAGTCACACCACACCCGTCGACAGCGGTAACGCGTTCCACGCCCCCACCGGGCAAACCGTCAATACCGTATTGGGCCCCGTCCCTGCCGCGGAGCTGGGCGTTGTCGCGCTCCATGAGGCCTTGTTGTCAGTGGTCCCGGGCGCCCAGTACGCCCCTGAGATCTCCATGGACCGGGCGGAGATCTTCGAGGCCCTGGCGGCCAAGCTCGCGGACTTCCGCGAGCACGGCGGGCAGACGATCGTCGACAGCACGGGCATGTTCCACGGCCGCGACCTCAAGCTCTACGAGGCGTTGTCCCGCACCACCGGCGTCCACATCGTCGCCTCCACGGGCCTGGGCCCGGAGGAAGAACTCGGCGGATACTTCCTGACGCCGCAGACCAACCCGCCCACCCCGTGGCCGGCCGACAAGTTCGCCGATCTCTTCGGCAAGGAGGTCACTGAGGGGATGGTGGTTCCCCGGGTGGAGCGCCGCGCCGCCGCCGGCATCGTCGCGACCATTGCCGACCGCGCCGGCATGACCCCGACCGAGGAAAGCCTGTTCCGCGGCTCCGCCCGCGCCGCCAAGACCACCGGCGTGCCGGTCTCCATCCGCTTCGGGGCCGATGCCCTCCACGATCTGGACATCGTCCTGGACGAGCAGATCCGAGCCGACCGGGTGCTCGTCGGAGACCTGGACCGCAAGGACGCTGCCGGCTCCGCCATCGAGGTGGCCTGCCGGGGAGCCTTCGTCGGCATCGACCACGTGGGCCTGAACGACCACGCGGACTACCTCACCGACCATGACCGCGCCGAACTGGTGCTCGGGCTCGTCAAGGCAGGCCATGCCGACAGGATCATCCTCTCCGGCAACTCGATCGGCGTTGCCAAAGGTCTGCCGGAGTACAACCTGCCCTACAGCCACGTCCTGACGACGTTCGTGCCGTTCCTCAAGGCCCACGGACTGAGCGACGAAGACGCCCGGCGCATCCTCGTGGATAACCCGCGCAACCTGCTGACCGTGCACTAAGCACGCCCCGGCCCACCCACAACAAGCTTTCGAAACCATGAGGTGAACGAATGACCAAGGTCAACACCGTGCTGGGAACCATCCCGGCCGAAGAACTGGAAATCGTGGCGGTCCACGAACACATCGGCTACGGCATGCCCGGGTCCGAACTGGACACCAAATGGTGGAAGTCGCCGGAGCAGGCTTACGAGGAAACCGTGCCGAAGCTGCGGAAGTTCCGCGAATACGGCGGCGGCACCTTCGTGGACGCCACGGGCATCTGCAACGGTCGCGACGTCGACTACTACAAGTCCCTGTCCCGGAAGACGGGCGTGCACATCGTTGCCTGCACCGGCTTCGTCGGCGGCGACACCGCCCTGCCGCACTTCTCCCGCGCGAGCGTGGACTACCTCACGAAGGTCTTCATCCACGAGATCACCGTCGGCATCGGCAACACGGGCGCCAAGGCCGGCGTCATCAAGGTCGGCGTGAGCCGCGGCGGACGCATGACGGACCTGGACAAACGCATTTACCGGGCCGCGGCCCGCGCCGCCGTCGTCACCGGCGCGCCGGTCCTGACCCACCTGGCCATCGACCCGGAACCGGCAGTGAACATCTTCAACGAAGAGGGCCTCCCGTTGGACCGCGTGCTCTTCGGCCACGCCGACGACGGCCTGAACGCTCCGATCACCCCGCACGATTGGATCTACGAGCAGGGCGGCCGCATCGGCTTCGACACTTTCGGCTACGACCTCGAGCTGCCGGATCCACCGTTTTGGGGCCGCAAACGTGCCGAACGTATGGAGCACTTCGTCAACCTCGTGAACAAGGGCTATGCGGACAAGCTCCTCGTCTCGGCGGACGCAAACTGCAGCCCGCTGGGCTGGCCGGGAGTGAAGGGCCACACCATCAACTACATCTTCGAGGACATGATCCCCGACATGCGCGCGGCCGGCATCGACGACGCCACGGTCAAACTCCTGCTTGAGGACAACCCGGCCGACTTCCTGTCCCTTCACGCCTGATCCCGGAGAGACCACCACAACTTGCCCGTCCCGCCAAACATGGCCCGGGCCCAGAAAGAGTCAAGAAAGAGATGAAACCATGAAGGCTGAAGACATCAAGAACCTCAAGATCGCCATCGTCGGCGCAGGGTACGGCGGCGCCGCGGCGGCCAAGGCCCTGAGCCTGCTCGGTGCCGACGTCAGCGTGTACGAACAGGCATCCCAGATGCGGGAGGTCGGCGCCGGCATCGGGCTGCGTCCTGCCACCATGCACCGGTTCAGCCAGTGGGGCATCTTCGACACGATCGCGAACGTAAGCTCCCCGAGCGACTACTTCGAAATCCTCACCGCCACGGGTGAGCCGATCATGAAGGACACCTGGCCTGAGTTCGGCGAGCAGAGCCAGACCCACCTCATCCACCGCGGCGACTTCATCGATGCCCTCCTGAGCGTGCTGCCGCAGGGCATGGTGCACCTTGGCCACAAGCTCGAGACCATCGAGGACAAGGGCGGCCGCTCCGTCCTGACCTTCACCAACGGCAAGACGGTCGAGGCGGACCTGGTGGTCGGCGCCGACGGCATCAAGTCAGTCGTGCGCGAGCAGCTCTTCAGCGGCAAGGGCCCGGTGTTCTCCGGCGAACACGCCTACCGCGCTGTGATCTCCGCCGACGACGCCCACGGCATGGTGGTGGACGACAACCTGCGGATGTACATGGGCAGGGGCACGAAGGTCTACCTGCTGCCGCTGCGCCACCGCAACCAGATGTCCTTCGATATCACCGCACTGTGCCCGGACAGCACCTGGGCCCCCACCATCACGAAGGATGACCTCGTGGCGACGGTGGAGGGCTTCGACGAGCGGATCGTCAACATCGCCCGCGGCCTCGACATGGACACCGTCAACATCCGCGCCGTCTACGACATCGACCCGGTCGACACATGGCACACGGACTCCGTCGTGCTCATGGGCGATGCGGCCCACTCGATGCTGCACCACCAGGGCCAGGGCGCCAACTCGGCCATCGAGGACGCCGGCGCGCTCGCCGATGCCTTGGCGGAGGCCGGCTCGGTCAAGGATGCACTGGCCCTGTTCCAGGCAACCCGCAAGCCGGTCACGGACGAGCTGCAGCGCATTTCGCGTCAGGGGTGGACCGAGGACGAGGTCAATGACGTCTTCCCGGGGCAAAAGCCCACGTCCCAGAAGCCCGCCGCCGTCAACGCACCAGCAGAGTCGAAGGCCTGACCCATGACCATCCATCCCGAAATTGCCAAGATCCTCAGCACCCTGCCGGCGCCCGACGGGTCGCCGCTGAACCCCGGGGCCATGCGCGCCGGCGAGGCCGCGCAAATTCCCGCCTTGGCGGACCGTATGCCGCTGCACTCGGTCGAGGACGCCACCGCAGTGACGCCATCGGGCGAGGTGCCCGTGCGGATCTACACGCCGGCCGGGGCCGACGCTCATGGGCTTCTGGTGTACCTCCACGGCGGGGCGTTCTTCCTCGGCAGCCTGGACACGCACGACCACGTTGCCCGGGCCCTGGCCAAGGAGACCGGTCATAAGGTCATCTCTGTCGGCTACCGCCTGGCGCCTGAGGCCGCTTTCCCTGCCGGCCTCGAGGACTGCTACGGGGTGGTCCGTTGGGCCGCCGAGCAGGGTACGAGCCTGGGCTGGGACGGGAAGAACCTCGCCATCGCCGGCGACAGTTCGGGCGGCAACTTCGCCGCCGCCGTCGCCGCGAAGGCCCACGACGACGGGTTTGACCGGATCACGCATCAGGTCCTTTTCTACCCGTCCCTGGACCTGGACTTCGACGTCGACCGCTACGCCTCGCTGCGGGAGAACGCCGAAGGATTCGGGCTGGAGACGGCGGCCCTCAAGCCATTCAACTCCTTCTACCTTGAGAACGGGGCGGACCCGGCCGACCCGCTCGTCTCCCCCATCAAGCGCGATGACCTCGCAGGCCTGCCGGCGGCCCTCATCATCACCGCCGAGCACGACCCCCTGCGCGATGAGGGCGAACTTTACGGCCAGCGGCTGGCGGAGGCCGGCGTCGTGGTGACCGTCAGCCGCTATGCGGGGGCCAACCACGGCTTCGTCCAGAACTTTTCCTGGATCCCGGAGTTCTACCGGGCCTTCGAGGAGACAGGCGACTTCCTGTCCGCGGGGGCCGGGCGATGACGGGGCCAGTCGCGGTTCATCCCCTGGTGTCGCCGTGGGGCCGGTTCGGACTCTACAGTTTCTTCATCGACGCTCCCGAGCCCGCCATCGTCGACACCGGGATCGCGTCCTCGCCTGCCGAAGGCATGGTCCCGGCACTGGAGGCGATCGGCCGCCGGATCGAGGACGTGCGCTGGATCCTGCTGACCCACGGCCACATCGACCATCTCGGCGGTGCGCACGCCCTGTGGGAGCTCACCGGACGGCGCGCGAAGGTCGTGATCCACGAGGCCGACGCGCCTCTGCTGCGCTCCCGGCGCGCGCACGTCGACCAGTACGTGGACGTGCGCCAGCAGTACATCGACAATCCGAATGCCGTCGAGGAGCAGACGAAAGCCGCGAACCACGTCATCTCCGGCGAGATGGAGCCGACCATGCTGGTTAAGGGCGGCGAGACCCTCGCCCTGGGCGGTGACGTCACCGTCTCGGTCCACCACATCCCCGGCCACACGGCCGGGTCCGTCGCCTACGTCGTGGACGGGCAGCAGTCGGTCTTCGTCGGCGACGCCGTGCAGATCCACGGAGCGGCCAACGGCTTCCCCGGCTACGAGGATCCGGCCGCCTACCGCTCAAGCCTGCAGCACCTGCGCGACGACGTCCGCCCGCAACACCTGTACCTGGGCCACCCGTACCGGGGCGCTGACGGCGTGCCGTACGGCGTTGAACTGGACCGTGACGCGGCCCGGAACGCCCTGCAGGGAAGCCTGGACCTCGAGGCCCGAATCGACGACGCCGCCCGCCGGTACCTTCGCGACGGCCTCCAGGAGACGGACTCGCCATACTCGCCCTTTGCTCGCGTCGCCGCGGAACTCGGCTACGCGGGCGACCCCAGCCTCGAGCCGTCCCCGTTCTTCACGACGCTCCACGGCTACCGCACGGCCTTTGACCGCCTGACCAAAGATGAGGAGCTTCGCACCCATGGATGACCTGAAGATGTTGGATGCCGGCGGAGAGAAAATCGCCGTCCGCAAGGACCTCCGGGTCCCGATGCGGGACGGCGTCGAGCTCGCCGCGGACGCCTATCACGGTACCGGGGACAAACCGCGCCCCGCCCTCGTGGCCCTGAGCCCCTACGGCAAAGAATTGCAGGCGCTGGCCCTCACAACCCCGCCACAGCGGCGCCCCAGCCCGATGTGGGACGGCTGCATCGAGGCCGGCGACATCGCCCGCATCGTCAAGGAGGACTACGTCCACGTCATCGGCGACCTGCGCGGCTCGGGCCACTCCGGCGGCGAACATATCGGCAACTACAACGCCGGTGGCGTGTCGCTTGGCCAGGACGCCTACGACTTCATCGAGTGGGTCGCCGGGCAGCCGTGGTGCGACGGCAACGTCGGCATGGTCGGCATCTCCTATTTCGGCTCCATGCAGGTGCTGGCAGCGGCCGAGCGGCCGCCGCACCTGAAGGCGATCTTTGTCTCCGGCGGCCACTACGACTTCTACGAGACCACCTACCACGGCGGCATCATGTGGTTCATGCCGCGTGCCGCACGCGAGGGCCGCGGCGGCGACTCCGGCTGGGCGTTCACCGACAACGTCAAGTCCCGCATGATCGAGAAGTACTCCCCCGCGGAATTGAAGAAGCTCGTCGCCGCGCGCCTGGAGGATCCCGACGTGGCCGCCTGGCCGAACCTGGTCCATGTCCTGAACTACCCGAAGAACCACGAGGCCTGGTTCGACATTGTGATGAACGAGCTCGACGGGGACTGGTACGAGGAGCGCAACCCCATCACGCTGGCCCCGAACATCGACATCCCGGTCTACCTGCAGATCGACCAGGGCCGCGGCTGGACGATGGACGGCACGATTGAGCTGTTCAACGAGCTGAAGGGCCCCAAGAAGCTGGACATCGGCCCGTACCCGCCTATGCAGTCGCGTCCCTTCATCGAAGAACACGACAAGATGTTCCGGTGGTACGACTACTGGATCAAGGGCATCGACAACGGCGTCATGGACGAGCCGGCCGTGAGCGTCTTCGTGGAGGGCTCGCGTGAGCTGGTGACTGCGGAGGCGTGGCCGCCGAAGGACGTCGAGTACAGGTCCCTCTATCTGCGCCCGCGGCACAAACTGTCGACCGAGCCCGAGCTGATGGGCGCGGAGTACGCCGCCCCGGACGGCTTCTACCAGGCGCCGCTGACAGTGACCGACAAGGTGGAGATCATCAGCTGGTCCACCCCTGCCTTCGAGGAGGACACGGAGATGATCGGCACCGGTGCCGCGCACATCTTCGCCGAAATCGACCAGCCGGACACCAACTTCATCCTCCGCCTGTGGGACTACGCGCCCACCGGCGCGCGCCAGCTGATCACCAGCGGATACCTGAAGGCCTCGCACCGCGAACTTGACGACCGCAGCACCGAGGGCAACCCGCACCACCCGCACACCCGCACTGTGCTGGTGGAGCCGGGGACGATCGAGGAGTACGTCCTGCGCCTCTATCCGTTCGCGAACACCTTCAAGCCGGGCCACAAGCTCACCGCAGAGCTCTCCAACGGGGAGCCGCTGGCCGACGAGCACAACGCGCTGCTGCCGCCGGACGCCTTCCACCTGCCGGTGGGCCGGCCCGTCACCCACAAGATCTACCGCGACGCCGCCCACCAGTCCAGGCTGGTCCTGCCGTTCACCTCCCGCCAGCCGGCGGATGGCCAGACGGCGGACCTCCAGGCGCACTGATGCCGTGCGGCAGCTGACAACGCCGGGGCGCAGCCAACAGGCTGCGCCCCGGCGTTGCCGGCTCACTCAGCCAGCAGGAAGCACCAGTTCTCGACCATCAGATCCAGTGAAGTATCGCGGTCCACGGTCCAGCCGAGCCGCATCCAGCGCCGGGAAAAGAACTCCAGTTCGCCGAAGGCCAGCGCGCACCGGACCCGGCGGCTGGCCGGGTCAAAACGCCCGGCGCTGTCGAGGCCCGCCTGCATGTCATCGATCGCCGTGTCGAACCACTGGTCCAAAGCCGCCTGGATGTCCGGCTCGCTGGCCGCGGCCTGGTGAGCCGCCACCACATAGGGGCGGATGTCGGCCCACTGGTCAAATTTCCGGGCCAGCCAGACCCTGATCAGCTCACGGTCCCCGGACTCCACCACCGAATGCAGCGGCGGGACATCGGCCTCCGTCAGCATCTCGTTGGACCGCTCGACGAGCGAGCGCATGAGCTGGGCTTTGGACGGAAAATGCGAATAGAAGGTTGCCCTGGTGGTGCCCACGGCAGCGGAAATGTCATCCACCGTGGTGGCGGCGAACCCTTTCTCCTCGAAAAGCTCCAGCCCCTTGTCGAGGAAAAGCCGGCGGGTCATCTGCTTTTGAGCGTCTCGAATGCTTGCCACGCCCCCAGATTAGTCCCCCGATTCACCGCATTCGTTCACTTGATGCCGTTTTCAGCCACTGAACCGACGTAGGCCGCCAGGTGCTCGCCGGTGAGGGTGGAGCGGGCGGCGACAAGGCTGCCGGGCGTGCCCTCGAAAACGATCCGGCCGCCGTCGTGCCCGGCGCCGGGACCAAGGTCGATGATCCAGTCGGCGTGCGCCATGACCGCCTGGTGGTGCTCGATGACGATGACCGATTTGCCGGAGTCGACGAGCCGGTCCAGGAGTCCCAACAGGTTCTGGACGTCGGCGAGATGCAGGCCGGTGGTGGGCTCGTCGAGGACGTAGACGTCACCCTTCTCCGCCATCTGGGTGGCGAGCTTGACGCGCTGCCGCTCGCCACCGGACAGCGTGGTGAGCGGCTGGCCCAGGGTGAGGTAGCCGAGCCCGACGTCGACGAGCCGGTCGAGGATCTTGTGGGCCGCCGGGGTGCGGGCCTGCCCTTCGCTGAAGAACACCTCGGCCTCGGTCATCGACATGGCCAGCACCTCGGAAATATTCCGGCCACCCAACGTGTACTCCAGAACTGCTGCCTGGAACCGCCGTCCCTCGCAGTCCTCGCACGTGGATTCGACGGTGGCCATGACACCGAGCTCGGTGAAGATGACACCCGCGCCGTTGCAGGTGGGGCATGCACCCTCCGAATTGGAGCTGAACAGCGCCGGCTTCACGCCGTTGGCCTTCGCGAACGCCTTGCGGATCGGCTCGAGGAGGCCCGTGTACGTCGCAGGGTTGCTGCGCCGCGAACCCTTGATGGCGCCCTGGTCGATCACCACCACACCGTCCCGGCCGTCCACCGAACCGTGGATCAGCGAGCTCTTGCCCGAACCTGCAACACCCGTGACGACGCAGAGCACGCCGAGCGGGACGTCGACGTCCACATCCTTGAGGTTGTGCGTCGAGGCGCCCCGCACCTCGAGCGTGCCGGACGGGGTGCGCACGGAGTCCTTCAACCTGGCCCGGTCGTCGAGGTGCCGCCCGGTGATGGTGTCGCTCGCCCGCAGGCCTCCCACGGTTCCCTCGAAGCACACGCTGCCGCCCGCGGTACCCGCGCCGGGGCCAAGGTCAATGACGTGGTCGGCGATGGCGATGGTCTCCGGCTTGTGCTCGACGACGAGCACGGTGTTGCCCTTGTCCCGCAGCTGCAGCAGCAGCTGGTTCATCCGTTCGATGTCATGCGGGTGCAGGCCGATCGTCGGCTCGTCAAAGACGTAGGTGATGTCTGTGAGGGACGAGCCCAGGTGCCGGATCATTTTGGTGCGCTGGGCCTCGCCGCCGGACAGGGTGCCCGCCGGCCGGTCCAGCGAGAGGTAACCCAGCCCGATTTCGGCGAACGAGTCGAGCAGGTGCTGCAGGCCTTTCAGCAGGGGTGCGACGGAAGGGGCGTCAAGCTCGCGGATCCATGCGGCGAGGTCGCTGATCTGCATCTCGCAGAGGTCCGCGATGTTCTTGCCCTGGATCTTCGCGGACCTGGCCTCCGGGCTCAGCCGGGTGCCGTCGCACTCGGGGCAGGTCTGGAACGTGATGGCGCGTTCCACGAAGGCCCGGATGTGCGGTTGCATGGCGTCGACGTCCTTGGAGAGCATCGACTTTTGGATCTTCGGGATCACGCCCTCGTAGGTCAGATTGATGCCCTCGACCTTGATCTTGGTGGGCTCCTTGTAGAGGAGGTCGTGCATTTCCTTCTTGGTGAACTTCGCGATCGGCTTGTCCATGTCGAAGCCGGCGCCGCTGAAGATCCGGCCGTACCAGCCGTCCATGCTGTAGCCGGGGATCGTCAGGGCACCCTCGCTGAGCGACTTGCTGTCGTCGTACAACGCGGTGAGGTCGAAGTCCGAAACCGAGCCCATGCCCTCGCAGCGTGCGCACATGCCGCCCAGATAGACCACATCGCGCACCACGCTCCGCTCGACGCGGCCGCCGGCTTTCTCGGTACTCATCACCCCGCTCGCCTTGCGCGTCGGGACGTTGAAGGAAAAGGCAGTCGGTGGCCCGATGCGGGGCATGCCCAGGCGGCTGAAGAGGATCCGGAGCATGGCGTTCGCGTCGGTGGCGGTGCCGACGGTGGATCGGGGGTTGGCGCCCATCCGCTCCTGGTCAACGATGATCGCCGTCGTCAGCCCCTCAAGGTGGTCCACCTCGGGCCGTGCCAGGTTGGGCATGAAGCCCTGCACAAACGCACTGTAGGTCTCGTTGATCATCCGCTGCGACTCGGCGGCGATGGTGGCGAACACCAGCGAGCTCTTGCCCGAGCCGGACACGCCGGTGAACACCGTCAAGCGGCGCTTCGGGATCTCGACGCTGATGTCCTTGAGGTTGTTCTCCCGTGCGCCCTGCACGCGGATCAGGTCGTGGCTGTCCGCTTCATGCAGCGCGGGCGGCTGCGTGTCCGTGCTCGTGGCAATGCTCATCGTGTCTCCATCTGTTGGGCGGGGCAGCCCCACGCGTCCCCGTCGTCGTCGACTGGCTCTATCTAACCAGCTGGCGGCTGGTCCGGCGGTGGCCGGCGGCCACCTTAGATCGGCTGCTGGATGCGGATCAGGTTGCCCGCGGGATCGCGGAAGGCGCAGTCGCGCACCCCGTAGGCCTGCTCTGTCGGTTCCTGGACCACCTCGGCGCCGCTGGCCTGCAGCCGCTCGAAGGTGGCGTCGACGTCCTTGGTGGCCAGGAGGATGCGCGCATAGGTGCCCTTGGCCATCATCTCGTCGATGGTGCCGCGCTCTTCGTCGGTGACGCCGGGATCGGCGGCCGGCGGTTCCAGGACGATGGATGTGTCCGGCTGGCCGGCCGGGCCGACCGTGATCCAGCGCATCCCGCCGTAGCCGACGTCGTTGCGGACCTCGAAGCCGAGGGTGTCCCGGTAGAAGGCCAAGGCGGCGTCGGGATCGTTGTGTGGGAGGAAACTCGCGTGAATGTTGATGTCCATGGACTTCATGCTAGTTGCGGTTCGGGGGCCGGGACTTCTCGATTCCTGACCGGTCTGGTGACCTGTTTCGCGACGCACGAGGGCATCCCCGCGGTCGCCCTCGCAGCCTCGCGCCGATAGACGCTGGGCGGCACGCCAACCAGTTCGTTGAAGCGGGTGCTGAAGGTGCCCAGCGACGAGCAGCCGACCGTAAAGCAGACCTCGGTGACGCTCAGGTCGCCGCGGCGCAGCAGGGCCATCGCGCGTTCTATGCGCCGTGTCATGAGATAGCTGTACGGCGACTCGCCGTACGCCAGGCGGAACTCGCGGCTGAGGTGCCCGGCGGACATGTGGGCGCCGCGGGCGAGGGCCTCGACATCCAGCGGCTGTGCGTATTCCCGGTCCATTCGGTCGCGGACGCGGCGTAACAGCGCGAGGTCGCGCAAGCGCTGCGCCCGGTCGGGTTTGCTGGTCACAAGTGCGATCGTGCTACGTCGTGCCGGAGTTGTCCAGCCCGGAGGTGTTCCTGAATCTCCGGCCGTTCCATTGTCTTTGGCGGCAGGCTCGCTGAGAATGAACCATGACGGTCTACCTGAGGTCTCTGGAAACTGCAGTCCCGCCAACCATCCTGGTCCAGCCCGAGGCCAGGGCCGTGTTCGCCGCCCAGCCGGGCCTCACCCGGCTCGGATCCCGGCTCGTCAACACGTGCTTTGACTCCGCAGCCATCGACACCCGGCACACGGCGGTGGAGGAACTCACCGCGGACAGCCAGGCGGAAAACCCCCAGTTCTTCGACCCCGCCACCGGCTTGGTGCTCAGCCCCAGCACCAAAACCCGGAACGGCATCTTCGCCACGGAAGCGACCAAGCTTTTCATTGAAGCAGCCCAAAAAGCCCTCGATGCCTGCCCGGGCGTCGAGGCGCGGGACATCACCCACCTGATCACGGTTTCCTGCACCGGATTCTTCAATCCCGGCCCGGACTACAAGATTGTCCGGGCCCTCGGCCTGAATCCGGCTGTCCAGCGGTACCACCTCGGCTTTATGGGCTGCTATGCAGCCTTCCCGGCGCTGCGGGCGGCGAAGTCCTTTTGCGAGGCGGATCCGGAGGCAACGGTGCTGGTGGTCTGCGCCGAACTCTGTTCCCTTCACGTCCGGACCTCCAATGATCCGGACACCATCATGGGGTCGGCCTTGTTCGCCGACGGCGCTGCCGCGGCCATCATCACAGCGCGGGACATCCCCGGGGAAGCGCCCCTGCTGCGGCTGGACCACTTCGAAACCGTCCTGACGCCCGTCGGGGAGGACTCGATGGCCTGGAACATCGGCGACGAGGGCTTCGAGATGGTGCTGGGCAACTATGTCCCGCACATCATCGACGACCACATCGTTGGCGCGCTGGAACCGCTGCTGTCCCGCGACGGCTCGCTGCAGGGGCTCCCCTACCGGGAGATCGAGCACTGGGGCATCCACCCGGGCGGCCGGAGCATTCTGGACAAGGTCCAGTCCCGGCTGGAGCTCAGCGACGAGCAGCTGGTCCCGGCCCGCGAAACTCTCCGGAACTTCGGCAACATGAGCAGCGCCACCGTCCTGTTCGTCCTCAAGCACATCCTCGAACTGCCGGCAGCAGACGACGCCGCGGACGACGGCTGGGCCGGCCCGGGCGCGGAACGGATCTGCTCCATGGCCTTCGGCCCGGGCCTGACGGTCGAGACGGCGCTCTTCACCCGGGTGGCTGCCCCGCGGCCCGCCGCGGCTCCGCGGCAGGAGCCGGCGGCGGAACCGGCGGAGCCGGCGCAGTCCGTAGCGGTACGGGTCTGAAAGCGGCCACGCTGAAACCGTTCAGCGCGAAGCGGGGCATGGAACACCTTCGGGCGGCCCTCCTGCGGGACCGCGCATCCGACGCCGTCGAGGAAATGGACCTGCCGGGCTGCGACCCCGGCCGCCTGGAGCGCACGTATGCCCAGTTTGCGCTCGTCAACCGTGCCGTCGCCGGCTGGCGCGGCATCTACCGGTCCCGGATCAGGCCCCGGCTGTCCACTGCTTCCGCCACCTCCCTGCTGGATATCGGGTGCGGCGGGGGCGACGTTTCCGTGCTGTTGGCCCGGTGGGCGGCCAGGGACGGACTGCGTCTCGAGGTCACCGCTATTGACCCGGATCCGCGGGCGATCCTGTTCGCCCGCGCCCGCCACGCGACGGCGGACGTGACGTTCCGCCAGGCGGCCAGCGCGGAGCTGCTCGAAGAGGGCAACCGGTACGACCTCGTGGTGTCCAACCATGTCCTGCACCACCTTGACGGGCTGGAAGAGTTTCTCGCCGAGTCGGCCCGGTTGTCCCGCGGCACGGTGGTCCACAACGACATCCGCCGCAGCCCCGCCGCCTACGCGCTGTTCTCTGCCGGCTCCTGGGTGCTCACCGGCTCCTACATCCGGCGGGACGGGCTGACCTCCATCCGCCGAAGCTACACCGCCGCGGAGCTGGCCGCTGCCGCTCCCCCGGGCTGGACCGTCGCCCGCCACGCCCCCTTCCGGAACCTGCTGCTGCACGGCACTCCCGACGGCGTCTACCAGTCAGGGCCCGGCGCCAGTGGCTGAGGTTCTGATTATCGGTGCCGGTCCGGTGGGGCTGTTCATGGCCGCTCTGCTGCTGCAGGACGGCGTGGATGTTCAGGTCCTGGAACAGCGGGGCGCACCGGAGCCGCAGTCGCGCGCCATCGGCATCCATCCGCCGGCGCTGGCCGCGCTCGCGGGAACCGGAGTTGCCGAGGCCATGATTGCCGAGGGGGTCCAGATCCGCCGAGGTATGGCAATGGCCGGCGGAAAATGCCTCGCCCGGATGTCCTTTGCCGGCGTCTCGGACCGCTTTCCGTTCGTCCTGTCCCTGCCCCAGGCCCGTACTGAGGCGCACCTGGAGCGGCGGGTCAACGAGCTCGGCGACGGCGCCCTGCACCGCGGCGTCCGCCTCACCGGACTGTCCGACGACGGCGGCCGGGTCAGCGTGGAAGCCGACTCCAAGAGTGGCACCCTGCGCTATTCGGCGCCGCTGGTCATTGCCGCCGACGGCGTGCGTTCCACGGTGCGGGCGCTGCAGGGCGCCGACGTGCGCGTGAAAGAGTACCCGGACAGTTACCTGATGGGTGACTTCGCGGACGGCACCGGGTTCGGTCCGGACGCGGCACTGTTCCTCTCCGGCGCCGGCATCGTGGAGTCGTTCCCCTTGCCCGGCCAGCTCCGCCGCTGGGTGGTCCGGCTGGGTACCGGCGACTCCGCGGCCGGCGGACCAGCAGCCGGCGCTCCCGGCGTCGACGCCCGGTGGCTCATGGGCTGCGTGCGCGAACGGACGGGGCTCGCCATCGACGCCGGGACCAACAGCATGCTCAGCCGCTTCGGCGTCCGCACGCGCCTGGCCCCCCGGATGGTGGCCGGCCGGGTGGTGATGATCGGGGATGCGGCCCACGAGGTGAGCCCCATCGGCGGGCAGGGCATGAACCTCGGCTGGCTGGATGCGGCGGCGCTGGCACCGATCGTCTCTGCGGCCGTGCGCGGCCAGGATGTCACGGATCGCCTCCGGACCTTTGAGCGGACCCGGTTGCGGGCGGCGGCGAGAGCCGCACGCCAGGCCGAAATAAACATGGCCCTGGGCCGGCCCCTCACGGACCGTCTCCTGGCGCTGCGGAACCGTGGCATCGCAGGCGTCGCCGCGGTTCCGCCGGTGAATTCCCTGATCGCCCGCCGTTTCACGATGCATTAGGCAGCGCATTGGTACGGGTTTGCCCCGGAATAGACTGTGCGCATGGACGGACTTCCCGTGATGCGCGGCGCCGCATCGTATTGGGTGTTGCGGGCAGCCGCCGCCACGGTGCTGCTCGGCGCGGCGGCGTCATGCAGCTCCGGAACCGCCGGCGGCACCGCCTCCCCGGCAAGCGCGACGGCGTCGGCTACCCCGATCACCACAGGCCCCGTGACCGCGGAAATCAGCCAGTTCCGCGACAACTACAGCAAGCAGATCATCGAAATCCAGCTCACGAACACCACCGGCCATGCCCTGACGGTCCTCGGCGCGGAACTGACCAGCCCTCTCTTCGCGGCCCCGATCATCTGGTCCGCCCGCACCGGCGGGATCGAGCTTCCGCCCGGACAGCCCAAGAGCCTGCCGGCGCCGCTGCCCGCCCCGGATTGCGGCAGCCCGGCCGGGCCAGGAGCCACCTCCGGGGCTGCGGGCGACGCCCGTGTATCCCTGCGGCTGGCCACGCCGGAAGGTGCCGTGCCGGTCCCGGTCATGGCTCCGGCAACAGACCCGTTCGGCGTCCTGGCGCGGAACAATTCGGAGCTGTGCCTGGCCCGGGAAGCCTCGGCCGTCGCCACGATCGCGCTGGATCCCGAGCTTGAGCTCGCCGCGGACGGTCGGACCGCCGTCCTGCGTCTGCTGCTGCAACCGCGCGCCGCCGCCGGCGCCGGTGAACTGGTGATAGACCGGATCGAGGAAACCACGCTGCTGGCGGAGGCCTCACAAGCCCCGTGGCCCCGGTCGGTGACGGTCCGCGCCGGCGGTGCCCCGGCCCAGGTGCGTCTCGGCATCAGGCCTTCCCGCTGCGATCCCCATGCAGTGGCCGAAGACAAAGTGGGCACACTCCTGCCGCTGCAGGTCAGGGTGGCGGGCCGTGAGGGAATTGTGAAGATCGACGCCGGCAGCCAACTTCGCGCCCGCATCTACGACTTTGTTACAAAGGCGTGCGGGCGCCAGTAGTCTGAGGGCATGCCCTTTGACGCCAGGCCCACCGACTACAGCGCCGCCCGGATAAGCGAGACCGTCCAGGAGATCCTGAGCGCCGGCATCCTCCCGCCGATTGTCCAGGCCGGACACCCGGTGCTCCGGCACGTGGCGGCGCCGTACGATGGCCAGTTGACTGATGCCGACCTCGGGCACCTCATCGACCTCATGCGCAGCGTGATGCACAAGGCCCCAGGCGTGGGCCTGGCGGCCCCGCAGCTGGGGATTCCGCTGCAGATCGCTGTCCTGGAGGACCAGTTCGACGTCGATCCCGACGTCGCTGCCGTCCGCGGGCGGGAGGCGCTGCCGTTCTTTGCCATGCTGAACCCGAGCTATCGTCCCCTGGGCGCGAAGTCCGCGGCGTTCTACGAAGGCTGCCTCTCCATTGGCGGCCTGCAGGCGGCGGTCGTGCGGCCGGAATCAGTCCAGCTCGATTTCACGGCGCCGGACGGCACGAAACTCCAGCAGACTTTCTCCGGCTGGCAGGCCCGGATTGTCCAGCATGAAACCGACCACCTCCAAGGGATCCTCTTCCTGGACCGGGCCGAGCTGCGCTCCATCAGCAACAATGCCGAATACTCCGCCCGCTGGGCCCAGCCGGACATCAGCCGCGCCCGGCAGGAACTCGGGTTCCTGCCGGACCCGGACACGGAATAAGCCTGCGGGCTAGGGCTGCGGCGCCGGATTCGATGCGGACGGCAGGTAGCGGGCCCACCACTTCAGGATTTCATCGAACCGCTGCTTCCGGTGGTGCGGCGTGCCGGAGCGGGACAGCTCATGGTTCTCGCCGGGGAAGACCAGGAATCCGGTCTCGACCCCCTGTTGCTTGAGGGCGGTGAAGTACCGCTGGCCCTGCTCCACGGGACACCGGAGGTCCTCCTCGCTGTGGATCACCAGCGACGGCGTCCGTACGTGCTGAACGCGCGCCATGGGACTCTGGGCCGCCATTTGCTCCGCCGCCGGGCCGGTGTATTCGCCACCGAAGAACCAGCCGATGTCGGACGAACCGGTGAAGCTCACGGGGTCCAGGAAACCACGCTCGACTATGGCCGCCCGGAAACGGTGGTCGTGGCTGATGGTCCACGCCGTCAGGTAGCCGCCGTAGGATCCGCCCATGATGCCGACATTGGCGGCGTCCAGATCCTCGAACTTCCCCACGGCCCCGTCCAGGAACGCCAGGACGTCCTGCATGTCCACGGTTCCCATCCGCTCCTTGATGGACCGGCCATGTGCCTGGCCGTAACCGGCCGAACCCCGCGGATTGCACATCAGCACGGCGTAACCGGCCCCGGCATAGACCTGCGCTTCGTCGAACAACGCCACCCCGAACTGGGCAAACGGGCCGCCATGGATGTTCAGCAGCACCGGGTGCGGGCCCGGGCCTGCCGGCTTCACGAGCCAGCCATGGACCGGGTACCCGTCGGCCGAGGGCAAAGTCAGTTCCTGCGGCTCGCTGATTCCCGCCACGCTCCGCAGCTGGGCGGAGAAGTCCGTCAGGCGGCGCACCTGCCCGCGCTCGAGCACGGCAACATCACCGGCCGTCGTCGAATCGCTGAAACTCACCACGAGCGTTCCGCCACCCTCCGCGGCGCCGGTCACCACCCGGTTGCCTTCCAGGAGGACTGTGTGGCCGCCCGTCGCAACGAATTCGTGCAGCTCGACGGTTCCCCGCGCATTGTTCAGCACCAGGGCGCCCGCGCCGCCGCGCAGCTCCAGCCGGCTGCCGCCGGACAGGTCCAGCGCCTCGGCATCGCTGAGCGCCGTGGCGTGTCCGCCGGCGGCAGGCATCGCATAGAGGACGGTGTTCCTGGCCACGAAGTCCAGCCCGGATGCGCCCAGGTCCTGGGCCAGGAAGAAGAGCCACTGCCCATCGGCGGATTGGCGCACGGCGCTGATGCTCTGCCGTCCGGCGTTGGCCGGCACCACAGCCTGCGGCTGCCCTCCGGCAACAGGCAGCGCGTAGATTCCGCTGACGAGGTCAGTGTCCCGCCCATCGTGCAGGGCTGCGGTGAAGAAGATGGTGCCGCCGTCGGCGCTGAAGCCGGCGCCGTTGTGGTCCGCTGGTGCGGTGGTGAGTTGTTTGGCGGCCGGCAGCAGCCCGGCAGCATTCTCCGCGGGATCGGCCGCGGTGCCGAGGGCCTTCAGGGCGCGTCCGGCCGGCGCCACCTTCGGTTCGGCGTCAAGCTGCGGCACCTCGAGGATGAACAGCTGAAGCGGCTTGTCAGCGGTGTAGCCAACACCGTTCATCCGGTACTGGAAATCCGTGATCAGCCGGGCGTCCTCGCTGCCCGCACTCACGCCGTCGACGCTGCCATACCGGCCCTCGTCAGGCGTCCTGGCGCTGAAGAGAATGCTGCGGGAATCAGGCGACCACGTGAAGGAGCTGACCCCCAGTGGGGCCGCCGTCAACAGCTGGGGTTCGCCGCCGGCGGCTTCCACCACGAACAGCTGCGGCTTTCCGTCCGCTGCCGCACGCAGGAACCCAAGGGCACGGCCGTCAGGTGAAAAGTCCGGTGCTGTGTCGCGGAAGCCCCGGGTCAGCCGGCGTGGCCTCTGGTCCGGGTCGTTGAAGTCAGGGTGGGTCAGGTCCTGACCCAGGGGCACGGTCCACAGCTGGCCCACGTAGGCATCGGCATCGAAGTCCGGGCGGAGCACGGAGACCACGGCGCGGGAACCGTCGGGGTGCACGGCAGGGGCGGACACGGAATTGAGCAGCGGAAGATGTTCAGATTTCACGATTGCGAGCCTAGCCCGTGGCGTGCCCGCTGTGAAACACCTCACGTTGCGCCGGTGCGGCGAGGCACGCCGCGGTGTGGCGGTGCCCGGCGCTCCTGTAGCCAGTGCCCCGGCCGCGCGGCGGGCCGGGGATCCGCGCATAGGATGAAAGCTATGCCCGCCGCCGATCTCCCCCTCCTGTGCCCGGTGTGCCGCCAGGGCCTCCGCTTCACTGGCGGCGCCCGTACCCTGGTGTGCGGAGCCGGCCACAGCTTTGACGCGGCCAGGCAGGGCTACTTCAACTTCCTGGTCGGCAAGGGGACGGTTTTTGAAGCCGACAGCGCAGACATGGTGGCGGCCCGCTTCGACTTCCTCTCCGCGGGGCATTACCAGCCGCTGGCCGATGCCGTGGCCGGGCTCGCCACACCGGCGCTCCGGGAAGCCCCCGCCGGCCGGCCCCTCGTGCTCGACGCCGGAACGGGCACCGGCCACTACCTCAGGGCAGTGCTGGACCGGGCCGCGGACAGCGGTCCTGCCGCGGCCATCGGCCTGGACATTTCCAAGTTCGCCCTGCGCCGCGCAGCGAGGCTGAACCCCGAGGCTTTGAACGTCGTCGGGGACGTCTGGCAGCCGTTGCCGGTCGCGGAGAACGCCGTCGACGTCGTCACCGTGGTCTTTGCGCCGCGCAACGCGCCCGAGTTCGCCCGGGTCCTCCGCCCCGGCGGCCGCCTGGTCGTGGTCACACCGCGGCCCGGTCACCTGGCGGAAGTTGCCGGGCCGGCCGGGATGCTGGGGATCGAGCCGGCCAAAGACGAGCGGCTCGCCGCGTCCCTGGGCCAGCACTTCGCGCCCGTCGCAGCATCTGATCTTGACCTGGCATTGACCCTTGGCCCGCGCGACGTCGCCAACCTGGCCTACATGGGACCGGCAGGCCACCACCTCGACCGCGCCGCACTGGCGGCACTCGAGGCCGCGCTTCCGGAGCGGACCTCCGTCTCGGCCCGCTTCCGGATCAGCGTCTTTCAACCCATCCGCTGACCATTCCCGCTCCCGCCGGTTCGCGGGTGCCGTCCGGTACGCCCTGAAAACCACCCCCGGGAGGGGAACCGGGGCGGAAGGCCAGGCCGGGGAATCGACCCGCGAAATAACGACTTGGCCACTTTGGCCATCAATTCCCTACCGCCGGTCCCAGCTATTGCCGTTCCGCTTAGGATGGAATCACAGTTACTGGGGACCTGTGCCTGCAGCTCCCGGAACTCAAGGGGGAATTGATGTCTGAATGGCTGATCGAGAATTGGTGGGCGTTGTGGCTCACGCTCTTTCTCCTGTTTGCCGTGGTCGAGATGATCACACTCGACCTGTTCTTCATCATGCTCGGCGGCGGCGCCCTCGCCGGGCTGGTGGCGGACTTCGCCGGCGCCGATCCGTGGCTGCAGATTATCGCCTTCTGCGTGGTGTCCCTGCTCATGATCGGCTTCGTCCGGCCGGTGGCCCTCAAGCATCTCCACCGGGGACCGGCGGATCAGCGCACCAACATTGAACGCCTCATCGGCGAATCCGCCGTCGTCATGGAGGCTGTGAGCGAAAACGGCGGACTCGTCAAGATTGGCGGGGACGTCTGGAGTGCGCGGTCCGAATCGGGAGTGCTGGCGCCCGGACAGCAGGCTGTGGTCAGTGCCATCGAAGGGGCCACCGCGATCGTGGCCCCGCAACCGGAATCCGCCGTCCAATAAGGGGCGCTGTCCGGCGGGCACTGCTGTCCGCCGGTGCGGCGCTGCCGGCGCGAGACTAAAACAAAACAACTGGGGAATAGGTGATGTATGAATATCGCAGTCGCAATTGTGCTGCTGGTACTAATTGTGTTTGTAATTATTGTGCTGGTCCGGTCGGTCCGGATCATTCCACAGGCCCGTGCCGGCGTCGTTGAACGGCTGGGTAAATACCAACGCACCCTGAATCCCGGACTTACCCTGCTGATCCCGTTTGTGGACCGCTTGCTGCCATTGCTCGACCTGCGGGAGCAGGTGGTGTCCTTCCCGCCGCAGCCGGTCATCACCGAGGACAACCTGGTGGTCTCGATCGACACCGTGGTCTATTTCCAGGTCACGGACGCCCGGGCCGCCACCTACGAGATCGCCAACTACATCCAGGCAGTGGAACAGCTGACCACCACCACCCTGCGAAACGTGGTTGGCGGCCTCAACCTGGAGGAAGCGCTCACCTCGCGCGACCAGATCAACGGCCAGCTCCGCGGCGTCCTGGACGAGGCGACCGGTCGCTGGGGCATCCGGGTCTCCCGGGTCGAGCTCAAGGCGATCGATCCGCCCCACTCGATCCAGGACTCGATGGAAAAGCAGATGCGGGCCGAACGTGACCGCCGCGCCGCCATCCTGACGGCCGAGGGCACCAAGCAGTCCGCGATCCTCACCGCCGAAGGCCAGCGCCAGTCCTCCATCCTGAAGGCCGAAGGCGACGCGAAGGCGGCCATCCTGCGGGCCGACGGCGAGGCCCAGGCGATCCAGAAGGTGTTCGACGCGATCCACAAGGGCAACCCGGACCAGAAGCTGCTTGCCTACCAGTACCTCCAGACCCTCCCGAAGATTGCCGAGGGATCCTCGAACAAACTGTGGATCATTCCCAGCGAGGTTGGCGAGGCGCTCAAAGGGATCGGCAGCGTACTGGGTGCAGGCGCGGTGCAGGAGCAGACGGCCTCAACGCCGGACGTGGCACCGTACTCACCGCCCGCCGCAGCCGACGGCCAAGGGAACCGGCCCTGAGCCTGCTCCCGCACTGGATCGGTCGGATCGGATAGCTCCGTCCTGGCCCCCGCGGACCGGCCATTTCGGCCGGCTGCGGGGGCCAGCCGGCTTAAGCCCGGCCCGGTCGGGTACAGGATACGCAGTTCACGCCGCGGGGCTACTCGCTTTACCGCGCCCGCACCACTCCCGTATACTTGAATATTTGTCCGGTCAGTTCAGCCGTCCGGAACAAAAACGCTCCGCACAGCGTTGATTCCAATGACGTTCCAAAGAGTTTTGTCCACTGGTGACTGTCATCTGGCCGGGCCACACCGGGCCAGTTACGGTACAGCGCGGTGCAACCAGAAGTCCGGCGCCTGACGGTCCCCGGACAACGCAGGGCTTGACCCTGCGAACCGAATAGAGGGAGAAAAGATGAGCGATCGCAGCCTGCGGGGTATGCGCCTTGGCGCACAGAGCATGGAGACCGAATCCGGCGTCGAACCGGCTCCGCGCCAGCGGGTTGAATACCGTTGCGAGGATGGCGAGCAGGTGTTCGTGACATTCTCCTCGGAAGCCGAAATCCCCCCGGTCTGGGTTTCGAAGACGGGCAAGGAGGCGTTGCTTGTGGATGGCGAACGCCCCGTCAACAGCAACGAGAAGGCAGTGCGCACGCACTGGGACATGCTGCTGGAGCGCCGCTCGCTTCCCGAACTTGAGCAGATCCTCGAAGATCGCCTCACCATCCTGCGCGAACGCCGCGGCGAACGCCGCTCGGCCTAGTCCCCAGCGCACCGGCTACGGCAAGGGCCGGGCCCGCATCATTCGATGCGGGCCCGGCCCTTTTCCTGTTCCTCCATGCTCTGCGCCTCCTCTGCGCCTCCTGCGGCTGCATCGCCTGGACGCGCGCAGGAGCCGGGATACTGCGTCAGCCGGGGGTGAGGACGCAGAACTCGTTGCCCTCCGAGTCGGCGAGGCAGACCCAGGGCACATCGCCTTGGCCGACGTCGGCGTCAGTGGCGCCCAGAGTCCGCAGCCGGGCCACCTCCGCCGCCTGATCATCACCCGGGTACGGCATCAGGTCGAGATGGACACGGCCCCACACGGCAGGCACGCCGGGCGTACGAAGGAACTCAAGGTACGGCCCGACACCCTTGGCCGAACGCAGCCTCGCGTGATCGTCGTCCACCTCGTGCAGGGTCCAGTCCGTCGCCCCGGCCCAGAACCCGGCCATGGCCCGTGGGTCTGCACAGCTGACCACCACCGCGGCGATCGGCCCGGTGTCCTGGTAGATCGGGCGGGGCTCCAGCACGCGGAACAGGTTGCCCTCCGGGTCGGCCAGAACCGTCCACGGCTCAGCACCCTGGCCGACGTCGGCGGGCGTCGCGCCGAGCCCCAAGAGATGCGCCACCAGCTCCGCCTGGTGGGCCGCAGAGCTGGTGGCGAGATCGAGGCGCGCCCGGTACCCCACCGTCTCGGGGTCCGGGACGGTGACGACATCGACGCAGACGGCGGCGGGGTCCGGCCAGACGAAACCCAGGGGTTCAACATTGGTCACACCGGGTCCCTCGCTGGACACACCCCAGCCGAGTGCCTCCGCCCAAAACCGGCCGAGCGTTGAGTCATCCCGAGCCTTGAAATTCACCTGAACAAGTCGCAGCGCCATACCGCCCGACCCTATACCCCGGTGATGCCCGGACCGGGAGACACGCCTTAGGCGTCCTGCCTGCTGTCCTGCTTGCCCCGGAGCTTGTTCCAGCGGGCCGTGAGTCCCCATTTGGTGACGTTGATCATGGCTTCGACGACGATGTTGCCGCTCATCTTCGAAGCGCCGAGCTCGCGCTCCACGAAGGTAATGGGCCGTTCCACGATGGTCAGGCCGAGCTTGGCCACGCGCCAGGCAAGATCCACCTGGAAGCCATAGCCTACCGAGTCGACCGCATCCAGGTTCAGCTTCTCCAGCGTGGTCCGCCGGAAGGCGCGGAAGCCGCCGGTGACGTCCTTGATCCTTACTCCGAGCATGATCCGCGCGTACGTGCTGCCGACGCGGCTGATGGCCTGGCGGTAGAGCGGCCAGTTGACCACACGGCCGCCGGGAACCCAGCGGGAGCCCATGGCGAGGTCCGCGCCCTGCTCCACGGCCTCGATCAGCTGCGGCAGCTGCTCGGGCTGGTGCGAGCCGTCAGCGTCCATCTCCACCAGGATGTCGTAGCCGGCGTCCAGGCCCCACTTGAAGCCCGCGATGTACGCCGCTCCCAGGCCGGCCTTTCCGGCGCGGTGCAGGACGTGGACCTGTCCGTCTTCTGCGGCCATGCGGTCCGCCAGCTGCCCCGTGCCGTCAGGGCTGTTGTCGTCGACAACCAGCACGTCGGAGGCGGGCACGGCTGTGCGCAGGCGACCGAGGGTCTTGGGCAACGATTCCAGCTCGTTATAGGTCGGGATGATGGTGAGGACACGCACAGCGAGGCCTTTCCTTGAAGGGAGCGGTCGGTGCGCCGAAAGTCAATGGTTCCGGATATTCAGGCGCAACTTCCCATTATAGGGAGTTGCGCGCCCGTGGGGCGCCCGTGAGGCGGCCGTGCCGCCGCCCGGGCAGGTCCACCCGCTTCGGGCCAGTACCGGCAGGCCACGAATTGCGGCGCCGGAACCGTTTTCTGCTGCGAAGTAGACCCGCCCCCTGGGGGTGCCCGTGGTCATGACCAAGTAAAGCTCCCGCGGGTGCGGCAACCTGGGAAGGACCGGGGACTGCCGGAGTCTGCGCGGTACGCAACCCTCCGTTGCCCCTCAATGCTACGGGGGCGGGCCGATCTGTCAACCGAGCCGTGACCTGCCGTTTCGTCTGTCGGCGCAGTTCAGGGCGGGGTCGCGGGTGGAAATGTTTCCGCTCCGTCCGCTGGATGACGGGCCGGATCAGGCGCCAGGTGTTCAGGCGTGGAGGGCGCCGCTGGCATAGAGTTCCTGGCCGTCCCGTACCGTCAGGAGGCAGGCAGGATCGCTGCCGGTGTCCAGCGCCGGCAGCAGCGGGGTGCGGGCGCGCGGGTCGGTGCTCCACGACTGCACGCGCCCGTCGGCCACCTGGACCATGAGCTCCTCGACCTCCCAGACCGCAAAGCTGGCCGGAGCGCCCGGCACCAGTTGCCCGGCCATGGGGTTGGGGTAGCGGGCTGCCCGCCAGCCGGCCCGCGTGTGGCCGAGGAACGCGGCGCGGGCGGAGATCTGTTCGGCGGGATTGGTGTGCTGCAGGCACGCGCGCACGCTGGACCACGGCCGGAGCGGCGTCACCGGACTGTCGCTGCCGAAGCAGATCGGCACACCGGCCGCGTAGAGGCTGCCAAAGGCATTCATTCCCAGCCGGCGGGAGCCGAGGCGCTGCTGGTACAGGCGGTCCCCGCCACCCCACAGGGCGTCGAAGACCGGCTGCGCGCTGACGCTGACCGAATAGCGGGCCAGCCGGCTGATGGCCGCGGCATCGGCGAGTTCGACGTGCTCGAACCGGTGCCCCGCGGCACGGACGCGCTGCTCCCCCACCTCAGCCGCGGCGAGGTCGAGGGCGTCGAGGGCCGCGTCCAGGCCGGCGTCGCCGATCACGTGGAAACCCGCCTGGATCCCCAGGAGGGAGCACGCCGCGAGGTGGGCGGCTGCCTCGGCCACGGAGAGGTACAGGCTGCCGCGCTCTCCGGGCGCGTCGGTGTAATCCGCCCGCAGGGCGGCAGTCCGTGAGCCGATCGAGCCGTCGATGTTCAGGTCACCGGCCAGGCCCAGTACAGGCAGGCCCAATTCGTCCAGGATGGACTGGGCATGTTCGGCGGATCCGGCGAGCTCGCCCCAGTACGGCAGGATCTCCGGCACTGCCACGCCGTCCACCCCGTTCGGTCCGCCGCCGGAGGTGCTGTTCCAGGCCACCGCGAGCCGCAGGTCCTCGATGCTTCCGATATGCGGCGCGGCCATCTCGGCGAGGGCCACGTAGCCGTTGGCCGCTGCCTCGGCGAGGGCGCGCTGCTGGTATGCGCGCAGGGCGTCCGCCGGCAGCCGGCGGGCCGCCAGGCGGGCCGCGGTGTGGGCGTCGCGTTTGACCTGGCTTCCGGCGCCGCCGCCGTCGAGCCCGTCCAGTCCGGCCGACGCGGCCAGGGAGTTCGATACCAGGGCCGAGTGGACATCGACGCGGGACAGGTAGACCTGGCGGCCGCCGGCCGCGCGTTCGATTTCGTCCCGGGAGGGCAGGGCGGGATCGGCCCAGGTGGTCTCGTCCCAGCCGTGGCCCAGGACGGGACCGCCCGCGCTGGACGCGGAGGCGGCGGCGACGGCGTCGAGGAGTTCAGCGGAGGAGCGCACCCCGGCCAGCTGGAGGCCCTCCAGCGCGATTCCGGTTTCCGTCAGGTGGATGTGGGAGTCGACGAAGCCGGGGGCCAGGAGCGCGCCCTGCAGATCGATCACCTCCATGGAGGCATCGGCG
>Ga0207683_10001041_pt1 | contig 25273 bp, 26 predicted proteins | sample KBSM73metaG_FD_184333 | JGI IMG/M metagenome (GOLD analysis project Ga0207683, IMG submission 184333) | Miscanthus rhizosphere microbial communities from Kellogg Biological Station, Michigan, USA - KBS M7-3 metaG (SPAdes) (version 2) | ecosystem: Host-associated > Plants > Roots > Rhizosphere >... | reverse complement strand
GCGCAACCTAGGGGGTGTGCGGGCGGGCGTGCGCCTGTCGGCGGCTTGCGGCAATTGACACGAGGCGCCCGCGCGGCAGATACTCGCGCCGATGCGCGCGTGGCTCCGGAACCATGACCGCACCCTCCGCGTCGCCGCCTGTATCCCGCGAGACAAGCTGGAGTGGCGCCACCAGGAGGGCGTCTTCTCCTTCGGCGACCTCCTGCGCCACCTGGCCGGGACCGAGCGCTTCATGTTCGTTGAGAATGCCCTGCTCCGTCCCACCCGATACCCAGGGCACGGCCGTGAGCTGGCGGACGGGTACGACGAAGTCTTTGCCTATCTGAATCGATTGCACGCCGAGTCGGTGGAAATCATTCGAGGTCTCTCGCCGAGCGATCTGCAGCGGAAATGTGAGACGCCGGGGGGAGCCCCGATCACGGTGTGGAAGTGGCTTCGATCGATGGTGGAGCACGAGATCCACCATCGCGGGCAGATCTACGTCTTTCTCTCCATGCTCGGCATTCACGGGCCGCCGCTGTATGGGCTCACCGCGGAAGAGGTACGGGCTCGAAGCCTCCCCTAGCTGTGCCACTCCTTCGGGGAGCGGCGTCTGAGAGGTTACTCACGCTCCTCGTTGGACCCTCGTCGGAGCCTGCACCATGAACTGGATCAATATCCGGAGTTTCCGGTCGTCACTCGCCGGCCTCGGCTGCGCCGTGTTGCTGGTGGGTCTCTCTCCCGCCGGGCTGTCTCGCAGTTACCCACCCAATACCGCCACGGACAAGAAGACCGCGATCTTCGCGGGCGGGTGCTACTGGGGTGTCGAAGCGATCTACGACCACGTGAAGGGCGTCAAGTCGGCTGTCTCCGGGTTTGCCGTCGGCGGAGACCCGCCTCCCTCGGTTCAGCTACGGCCGGGCCACACCGGGTACGCCGAATCGGTGCGGGTAACCTATGACCCGGCGCAAATCAGCTATGACCAGTTGCTCGAGCTTTTCTTTACCGTGGTGCATGACCCCACTCAACTGGACCGCCAGGGGCCTGACGTGGGACCGCAATACCGGTCAACGATTTTCTACCAGGATGAAGAGCAGCATCAGAAGGCCGTTGCCTATCTGGCGCACTTGGATTCGGCCAAGACGTTCCCCCGACCGATCGTGACCGAAGTGGTTCCGCTCAAGAGCTTCAAGGAAGCGCCGGCCGACCAGCAGGATTATTCCGAGCATCACCCGGATCAGCCCTACATCAAGATCAACGACGCGCCCAAGGTGGAGCAGCTGCGTCGAGACTATCCTGCGTTGTACCGGTAGGACGGGCGGACAGGGCGGGCAAGTCGGACAGGGCGGACGAGGCAGACGAGGCGGACGAGACACACAGGTTGACCGCCCCGACCGCCTTGTCCGTCCTGCCCGCCCTGTCCGTCTCGACCGCCTTGTCCGCCCCGTCCGTCCCGTTTCACAACGTCTTCAAATACTCCACCAGTTGCCGCTGCTGGTCCGCGTTCAGTCCCAGATTGCGAACCCGGTTGTAGTGCGCCACGACGTCGGCCAGGGTCGCGGCACTGCCGTCGTGGAAGTACGGAGAGTGGTGCACTAACCCCCGGAGCGGCGTAGTGCGATAGGCATTGCTCGTCGTTCTCGCGGCATACCCGGGATCCATCCCCGTCTCCGACGGGGCGTGCAGGATCCCGCTGTTGTTATCGGTGCCATTGCCACCGAGATGACAACTCGCACAAGACCGGTTGAAAATTGCCTTGCCCCGCTCCGCCATGGCCGCGTTGAAACTGCCGGCTGCAACCGAGGGGACGGGAAGGCTGTGCTGATACTCGCGCAACGCGGGCAGCTTGGAGGTAACCAGGTCGGGCTGTTGGATAATCGAGATGCCCAGGCGTGGATCAACAAAATTTCCGTGACCATGCATCTGGGTCACCGCCACATAGGCATTCCAGTACGAAATCGGCCCTTCCGCCGTGTAGGTTTCGTTCTTGACGTTGGCCAGGCCATACGCGGGGGGAATGACCAGCGGAGTGTTCAGGCCGTCGATATTGAATCGGGGATCGTACTTTCCCGGACCCCAGGACAGGAAGACCGCCTTCTGCGCAGGAGTCACTGCGGGTGACAGTGCGACAATGGCGCCCACGTTCAGGTCGCCATTGGGCCAGCCATCGAGCCGGCGGCCGATGCCGGGCGCCACCGAATTGTCCACTGTCGAGTGACAGAGGGCGCAGGTGATGCCCAGCCTGGTGATGTGATTCTGCTCGTCCACCGTTGCCTGGATACCCACGACCGAATTCAGTTTCAGCAACGCCACAGTCGTGGCAGGACTCGTGAGATCGACTCGCTTGAGAATTCCCTCGGGCAGGACTGATGCGTCAACCTTGAGGCCGACGCTGAGCGCCGTGATCGGATCCACGGCCTGCTCTACGATCTTGTTGAGACCAAGCGTGTCGGTCCAGAATTGTTCGTCGCCGTAGGTGTCGAAGCGAAAGATCTGGCGGCCGTTACGGGATCCCTCGCGGGATTGCTGGGCGACGGTGGCGGGGGGACTGGAATCAGTAGCTGCGGGGGAATTGGTCTCACACCCGGCGAGCGTGATGCCGGTTCCCAGTAGGAGAGCCCATCCGATGCTATGATTGATCACCAACCCTGTAGGCGATCGAGCTGCCCTTGTCATGCGTAAACCTCGCATTTCCTTGCGGTGGTGATTCCGTGCCGTTTTCTAAGTCGTTGTTTGACGGCACTATCCAGCGTTGTGATAATAAAGTAAGATATATCATATAAAATTGCAATATCTTAACAACGTGGCTACACCTGACCGGGAGGAAGGTTGGCCAAACTCAAGCCGCAGCGGCGTTTGACCCATGGCACCTCGGGGCAGATCATCGAACTGCTGCGCCGGAACGCCATGACCATCGATGAACTGGCTGAGGAAATCGGGGTGACCCGCACCGCAATCCGGGCCCACCTGGCGACTCTGCAGCAGGATGGCGCGGTTGAACAACGGGGCACTCACAAGGGCGTGAGCAAACCCGCTCGCACCTATGGGGTGACCACCGAAGCCGAGCTTCTCCTCTCCAAGGCTTACGTTCCCATCCTTACTCAGCTGCTACACGTGCTGGCGAATCGGATGCCCAGCCAGGAGTTCGATGCAATTCTGCGGGAGGTGGGGCGAGGTCTGATGGAAGGACAAGTAAGCCGGCAGGGAACGTTGCGGGAACGGACGATTGCGGCGAGCGACTTCCTCAACGACCTCGGTGGAACGACCGAGGTCGCCGAGGAAAGGGGCCAATTGGTGATTCGGGGGCACGGTTGCCCAATCGCCGCGGCAACGGCCACACATCCCGAGGCCTGCAGTGCGCTCGAAAGCCTGTTGAGCGAGTTCGTCGGTAAGCCGGTCACCAAATGCTGTGAGGAATACCAGCGGCAGCGCTGTTGCTTCCTCGTGCCGAATGGCGGCGCGGCCTGACAATTCCTGGTGACCGGGCAATGCGCCGCTAGGGTGTCAGGTCCACCAGCTCGCTTCTTTCGTGGGTGGACGTCTCCAGTACCACACCAACGTTGGGGCAGTAGGTCTTGTGCTCCATTCCGCTCTCCAGCGCATTCCAGTCGTCTGTGACAATGCAACCGGTGAAGCTCCCAAACGGGACGGTAACGCTCTGGTCGAGCTTCATCACTCTGCCCCAATCCTCCGCCACCCCTTTCAGGTACTCCTGCCGGTAGCCGATTCCCACCTGTGACGCGGGGTCGGCAGGCATGACGATTCCGGGAAGAGCACCGTCTGTACCCCATTCCCACGAACCTTGAGTGCTGGTCACGGTGCCGTGGTCGAGTTCTTTGCTGTCCTCGCCGAGGTACCAGACCGCCCCTGTTCCATCCTGCGCATACCAGTCATAGGTGTCTTCGGTCAGCTCGCCGTTCACAAACACCTGGTCATGCACCTCTCGCGAATCAACACCATTCACCACGCGGGTGGCTGCCATCACTTCCACCCTGTTGGTCTCACCGCTGACACTCTCGTATTGCCAAACTGTCCCAGGTACAAGGGGGAAGAGGGCATTATCCACCGTCGCGGAGAGATCGTTGGGGATGGTGGGATTGTATTGAGGCTCGGTGGACGAGCTGCTACAGGACGCAGCGGCGGCCAGCAGTACGGCGATCGAGGTGCCGATCGCAGCCAAATGCCTGTTCATGTCTCCTCCGTCATTGGATCGTGACCGGCGAGGGGTTCGCTAGGGCTTCCGGCCTGTCAAAGGCAGCAGGTAGGGACCTGTGCCGGCACCGGTATCGGCAGTGGTGATGCTCTGGCCCTGCTTCAGGAAAATCCGTTCGCCTTCCACGAGGACCTCAACCCTTGGCGCCTTGAGCGGTATTTCGATGTCATAGGTCGACGCCGCTCCTTCGTTGCCAATCACCAGCCGGGAGGCCTGAGAGGTGAACGTCGCGGAACCGGCCGGGGCCCGGACTACGACCTGGGTCCCCGTGCCGAGCGTGATGCGGGCTCGTCCCTCCGGCTGAGACTCTTCAAAGAGGATGACAAGACTCTCCCCCGGGATCACGGCAATGCCCGCGACACTTCCGGAAGTCGGCGTGGATCCGGATGCGGATTCCGTCGAAGGCGCCTTGACCTCTTCGTGGCTGATCCAGCGGGTGGCCGCGGCCAGCCAGCCGCGAAGCGGTGACCCGGGTGCCGCATACAGAATGCCGGCGGAGCCAACCACGAGCAGGATGCCCGCCGCCCATCTCTCCCACCCGCCGCGGCGTACGCGCGCCTGAGCGGCCAGCCAGCGCGCGTCGACCTTCGGAGGCTCGTGATCGGCCTGGGTCAGCAGGCTCCTGATCTCGGCGGCCTCTCTCTCGGCCAGCGCCAGGCGATCCCGGCATTCCACGCACTCCGCCACGTGGACTCGCGCCCAACGATCATCGTTCGTGAGCTTTTCACCATCCAGGAGTCGTTCGACCTGTTCGACGTCGAGATGGTTCATGGGGCCTCCTCATACGCCGCGCGAAACAGCTGGCGGGCCCGGGCCAGGAGAGTGCCGATACTCGCTTCATTGAGATCGAGCGCGTCCGCCATGTCGCGATAGCTGTAGCCCTCGGCCTGGAGCAGGAGAAGTTCCCGCTCGCGCTCAGGCATCCGGTCAATCACCGTCCGCACCCGCGCTTGCGATTCCCTCCCGATGACCGACTGTTCGGGAGACGGCGGCGGATCGGAGTACACTCTCTCACCGCGCTGCGCGGTCAGCAGGACGCGACGCCGGGCGCCGGTAGACCGCGTATTGCGAAACAGGTTCATGGCGACACTGATGAGCCACGCCTCGGGGCGATCGGGCATTGCCTGCCGTTCATAGAGCTTGATGAACGCCTCCTGGGCGATGTCAGCCGCCAGGTCCGGTTCACCCGACAGGCGGTCGAAATAGCGAAACAACCGGGTGAAGTGGGTGTCGAAGAGGGCCACGTACCAGTCGTGGAAATCCGCTCGAGTCCCCATCCCCGCCTCAGCCCTGGAAGAATCGGCCGGCATCCCGGCACGCAGCGCTACCAAGATTTGACCATGCATGGTTCCAGCTAGAGGAACCGAACTGCGAGGGATTTGTGACATGGGGACCGGCGGGCGGTCAGAAACGCCAGTCGAGTCCGAGCACGAGGGGAGAACGGGGCCGCATTTCGACCGCGACCGGCCGCCCGGTGGCGGGGTCCCGCGCGTAGGTCAGCACGTTGGTCCGCCCGAAGAGATTGGTGAAGGTGCCGAAGACGGCCATCTCGACCTGGCGGCCTCCCATCATGAATGACCAGCGCTGCCGGGCGCTGAAATCCGCCCGGAAGTAGGCCGGAAGCTTGACTGCTCCGAGCGATTCCCCGCCATAGTAGGGACTCCCGGCGAATTCGCAGCCACGATCGGTGAGATTGCAGGCTTCCCATTCGAACCCACTCGCGATGGTCGTGGTGCGGCGGCCGAAAAGCGCCGTGCCGCCGACCCGAAGCGAGAGGCTGTGAGTCGGGAGGAACGTGACTCCGCCTTGCAGTTGGTGAGTCGCTGCGAGATCGGGGATGTAGCTCGAACCGTTGTAGCCGAGGCGCACTCGCTGCAACGCGTAGCTGGCGACGACTCCGAACCGCGATGAAGTGACTGCCGCGTCGACCGAGAGGCCTTCCGATGCACCCGATCCAACAGTGAAGCTGCCGGTCGTGAAGGGCTCTCCGTCGCTCGGGGCAACCAGCAGCAGCCCCGTTTCCCTCCTCGCATATGCCTGAGCGCCGAGTTTGACTCCGGGTGCAGGGCGATAGTCCAGCGCCAGGACGCCCTGATCGCTCTCCGCCACCGGAACGCCGTGGCTCCCCGCGCCCACATACAAATCGGCCGGGAAGATGTTGCCGACGACCGACTCGGCGTTGCGCAGCGACTGGGCAAACTGGTGCGCGCGAATGTAGCTGCCGGTGAGCGTGAGACGGGAAACCGGAGACCAGCGAACTTCGGCGTGGGGTCCCAGCCGGGGGCCGCCGGTGGAAGCGGCCAGCGAGGCTCCGACCTTGAGCATTGCCCGTGAGCCGAAGCCAACCTGCTCTTCTCCGAAGAGGGTGACGACCGGGGTCGTCGCGCTGGGACTATAGATCGGCTGATCCGAATCCGATTGGAGCTGATAGGAAGTTCGGCTCTGCTCCACCCGCAGACCGAGGAGGCTCGTCCCTTCCACCCTCGGCTTCTCTATCTCTGCCAGAAAGCCGAGATCGCGACGGTGATTGCTCAACTCGATCGGCCCAATTTGGGCATTCCATGCAGAGCCGGCCGAGCCCTCGGCATTCCAGGCCTGAAGTCTGAGATTGGTTTGGGAAAATGGCCGTTGCCATTCGGCCCCGAACGAGCGGCTGGTCCAGCGAAACAGATTGCGACCTGCTGCCGGCCGGCTCGCCGACGCGGCAGCGTCGATCGCGTTCTGGTTCGAGTAGCCAAGGACGCGGAGCCTCCCGCCGAAGGCCGGCATCTGCAGCTTGGCGAGCCAATCATGAGTACTGGCACCCAGATAGGTGGGGTCGTTCGGTGCGACCAGCGTGGGGAGTCCGGATCGCACACTGAGCAGGAAGCCAATCCCTGTCTTGCCAAGGGGACCGTCCACCGTGAGACGGGCCTGGGTGGTCGTCGTGCTCCCCCGGGTTTCGAGTCGGGGACCCGGGGACCGTGTCAATCCGGAGACCGTCCCGGAAAGGGCCGCGGGATTATCGGGTGACGGACTGGCTCCTTCCAGGCTCAACTGTGAAAGCGCGTCGGGGTTCCACGCGCTGAACAGCCCCGCTGCATGGTAGGGATTGAAGACCGGAACACCGTCGAGCATGTAGGCGGTCTGATCCGATGCGCTCCCCCGCACATGAATTCCGTCGGGCGACTCCGGTTCGATGCTGACCTGACCACCGCCCAGTGCCTGGAAGGCATCGGGTTCCGCCAGGAGCGGACTGGTCCACATGGCGGCCGCAGAGACGGCAGGATCAGGGGAATCGACGGTTTCGCCGGGGCGCCCGCCTCCGATGGCGACCGGGACCTGGACCTCGATCACCGGAAGCCGGACCGGCTCCGGATCAAGGGAGATGTTGACTTCCAACTCACCTTCCGAGGGGACAAACACCTGGAGGGTGCGCGGGGTGTACCCCATGAAGCGGATGAGGAGGTGTTGCGGCCCGGAGGGAACATCGGAGAGCAGGTATCGCCCGTCACCCGCGGTGATCGTGTCGCGGTCGAGGTCGGTCAGGACGACGACGGCTCCGGCGAGCGGCACGCCGGTCTCGCCATCACGCACAACTCCCACTACCGAGGGGGGCCCGGCTTGGACGGCCGACAGGATCTGGATTGCTGCGAGAAGCGGAAGCGACATCTGCAGTGCCCCGCAAGCTTCTTCTGACTACCCCTGGAACGGCTTACATGGTTGGACGTTTCACCGGGCTCAACCGCGCACTTTCCAGACCGGCTCCGTCAACCGAGGCCAGGTCCGCGATCGCCAGCTCGTCGGTATTGGCCGAGAGGCCGTCGCTGCTAAGCTGCGCCGAAGCCGGCCCCAGCACCAGATGGAAGGCCGCGCCGCGGACGTTGCTGTTGTCGGCCCACAACCGCCCCCCATGCGCCGTCACGATAGACCGACAAATGGCCAGCCCGAGTCCGAGGCCGGTCTCCTTGGAAGTGAAGAAGGGGCTGAAGACCTTTTCGAGTTTGTCGTCGGGAATGCCGACACCCTGATCGATGACGGACAGCTTGACGGAATCCCGGCCCCCCTCTGCGGTAACGATCTCGAGCTGCCGCTCCTCGCGCGGTTCGTAGCTCATCGCGTCGCAGGCGTTGACGATGAGGTTCAGCAGGACCTGCTGCATTTGCACGCGATCGGCGAGTACCAGCGGCAACGAGGGCTCCAGCCGGGTGCGGATGTTCACGCTCCGCTGCATGAGCTCGCTGTGCATCAACTGGAGAACTTCGGTGACGATCTCATTGAGGTCACAGGGCCGGGGATCCAGCTCGCCCTTCTTGAGCAGCGTCCTCAGGCGATGAATCACCTGTCCAGCCCGCTGATCGTCGTGAACGATGTCCTTGAGAATGTCGCCGATTTCCGGCGGGGGATTCGGTTCGCGAGACAGAAGTCGCTGCGCGGCCTGGGCATTGGCCAGGATCGCCGCGAGCGGCTGACTGACCTCGTGGGCCAGGGCTCCCGATAGCTCTCCCAGGGACGCCACGCGGCTCAGGTGAGCGAGTTCGCGCCGCTGCTCCTGGGCCTCGTGCTCCGCGCGCTTTCGTTCGGTCACGTCGCGGATGATGATGATGAAACAGGGCTCCCCTGCCATCTCGGCGGTCTCCGCAACCATGACGGCGCGCCGGCGGCTGCCCTCACGGGTGCGCATATCCAGCTCGAATTCCGGGGCCGGACCCCGAATCTCCAGCCGGCGGTCCCACGCCTCCCGGTCCTCGACGCCGCCGAACAAGCCCAGCTGCGCCATGGTCTGGCCGATAGCTTCCTGACGGCTGAATCCGAACATCGCCTCCCAGCGCTCGTTGACCTCGATGAGCCGGGAGCCGTCCTGGCCCACGATCGACATGGGATCGGGGCTCGAGTGAAAGGCCCGGCCGAAGCGTTCTTCCGAGCTTCGGAGCGCCTTCTCGATGGCGACACGCTCGTCGATTTCCTGTTGCAGAGCGACGACTGCCGACGAAAGCTCGACGGTCCGCGCGGCCACTCGCCGTTCGAGATCGGAGCGGGCGTCTCGCAGCTCCTGCTCCACGACTTTCTGGTCTTCGATATCGGTACAGGTGCCGTACCACCGGATCACGGCGCCTTCCTCATTCCGCACCGGGCGGGCGCGGGCCAGGTGCCAGCGATACTTGCCGGTCGCCCGTACCCTGATCCGGTGCTCGATCTGGAGCGGTTCTCCGGTCCGCATCGCTTCGGTCAGCGCCTGAACGCACGGGTCACGGTCGTCAGGATGGGTCTGCGGGAGCCAGCTCTCCTCGCCGATTTCCCCAAAGGGGACCCCGGTGAGCTCGTACCACCGGCGGTTGAAGTACTCGAATTGGCCGTCGGGCCGCACCGACCAGACGATCTGCGGCATCGCATCGGCCAGCTCTCTCAGCCGGGCCTCGCTTTCGCGCAGGGTCCGCTCCTCGCGGCGCAGCTCTTCATTGGTCTTCCGCTCGGTGATGTCCACGTTGACGCCGAGCATGTGCTCCGGCCGCCCAATCCGGTCGTACAGCGCCTTTCCTTTCGACAGCACCCAGCTGGTGCCGGAGTCATGCCGCTTGATCCGGAACTCGCACTCATAGGGAGTCCGCTGCTCGATCGCCCCCTGAATCGCCTGCGATAGCGTGGCCCGATCGGTCGGGCAAACCAGCCCGAGGAACTGGTTGAAGGAAAGCTCCTGCTGAATGGGAGACAGGCCGAAGATCTGGCTGGACTTATCCGAGAGAAATACCGTTCCACGGAGAATGTCCCATTCCCAGGTTCCGACTTGGGCCGCTTCCAGGCCCAGGTTGAGCCGCTCCCGATAATCCTTGGCATCGCGCTCACCTACGACTCTCTCCCGCATGATCGCGGCGAGAGAGAGCGAAAGCACCGCGACGACGATCAGGAACAGCTGGACCGCGAGGGCATTCTCAGCCGGCGAGTTTCCCGCGAATGGGCCGTGGCCCTCAACGGCTCCCCAGATGGCCAGAGAGGACACGAGCAGCAGGGCCGCGCTTATCCCCCGCGGCCCGAACCGCAGCGCCGCCCATAGCAGGAAGGGCAACGGCGCGTAGAGCATGGCGGGAGCGGGGTTCGGGTCGGCCAGGGTATCGGCAAAAACGGAAAACCCTACGACGAGAAGACCGGCAGCAAGGACCCCCGCCTCGAGGTAGCGACGAGCCGGCTCCCTCCGGAACGGGGCCAGGCCGTCCGGAATCCAGGTGACGATGACCGGAACCAGCGTGAGGGAAGCGAGCGAGTTGGAGAAGAAGCGGGTCCGAACCACATCCCAGTAACCGACGTTGCCCCAGTGGTTGAAGACAACGAAGCCGGCATCGAGGAAGGACGAGAGCAGGGTCGAGAGCGTCGCCGCACCGAGAACGAAAACGCTGACGTCGCGAAACTTATCGAACCGGAGTGGCTCTCTGACGAAATACCGGACGCATGACGCCCCCAGCAGCGCCTCGGCGCAATTGCTTACGAACCAGGACAGCACCATCGACATCGGAATGCCGGACTGCAGCTCGACAGCGAGGTGGGCGGGAAAGGCGGCAAGCAGCAGCGCCCACCAATACCGGTAGGGGGTGAGCAACAGGCCGGCGAGCAGCAGTGAATTGGGAGGCCAGAGGGTGGAGACGGGAATCGGATGCAGCGTGAGCAGGAAGCCGAGTCTCGCGCCTACGTAGTAGGCGACGCCCATGAAGAGCGCGGCACGGAATGGGGAGAAGCCGTCGTCGCTGTCGGTTTTCACGCCCCTCCACCAAGTTGGGATTCCGAGGAGAACCCTCCTTGGCAAATATGGACGGGGCTCTCCCCCCTCGCCAGCTACGGCACGCGAGACCCGAATGACCCGGCCACCAGGGATCGACCGAGAGGCTCGAGGGCATGATTTCATTCGTCGTTCCGGCGTACAACGAGGAGGAGCTTCTGGGCGCCACCCTCGACGCCATTCATACCGCGGCCGTCGCGACCGGCCAGGATTACGAGATTGTCGTGGCGGACGACGCCTCGTCAGACCGCACCGCCGATGTGGCGCGCGCCCATGGCGCACGGGTGGTTTCCGCCTCCCACCGGCAGATCGCCTCGACCCGGAACGCCGGCGCCCGGGAGGCGAAAGGTGATCTGCTCATCTTCGTAGACGCCGACACCATCGTGAATCCCGCCGTCGTCCGCACGGCGTTCGAGAGCGTCAGAGCGGGCGCGATAGGTGGAGGGGCGGGTGTGCGGTTCCAGGGCCGGCTTCCCTGGTACGTCAGGGTGCTCGAACCACTCGCCGTCTGGACCTTCCGGAAGGCTCGTCTCGCGGCGGGCTGTTTCCTTTATGCCACGCGCAAGGCCTTCGACGCGGCCGGCGGCTTCGACCAGTCGCTCTACGGCGCCGAGGAGATCGCCTTGAGCAGAGCGCTCAAGCAAGAAGGGAAGTTTGTCGTCCTGGAGGAATCGGTCGAGACGTCGGGGAGGAAATTTCGGGCGTACTCGGGATGGGAAATCCTGAAAGTGATGACCCGCCTCGCCTTGTTGGGTGGTCGTGGGGTGCGCTCCCGGGGCGACATGGCCTTCTGGTACGAGACGAGGCGGAAGGATCCGGACGCGTGAGACGCCGGCGGCTGGCCGGCCTCCTGGGAGTGGGATCTACCCCGCCGCATCAGCGCTTCACGACCTGACCCAAAGGGCAGTCTTGCGCAAGCGCGCAAAGGCAGGCATCCTCGTTGAGGAGGAGGCGCCTATGGCGCTAGTTGAGCCACTTACCGCGACGATTCCCACCGCTCCGGGTCGCAAACCCAGAGACGACGAACTCGATCTGTTCGGGCTCACCCACCCGGGCAAGGTTCGACCAGAGAATCAGGATCATTTCCTGCTCGGGACGGTCAATCCGCAGGTCGTCATTCATGGTACCAGTCTCCCTGATCCCGATAATCTGCCCCTCCGCGGTGATCGCCTCGCAACGGTCATGCTCGTGGCCGATGGAGTAGGAAGCGGGAGCGGCGGTGGTGAAGCGAGCCGGCTCGCGACCGAAAGCATCACTCGCTACGTCTCCTCTACCCTTCGCTGCTATCACTCGGCCGGATCTTCCGCTGAAGAGGAATTCTTCGACGCCCTGCGGCAGGCAGCGTTGGAGGCCCACAGCACGGTTCGAACCGAAGCGGCGGGACGTCCCGATGGGCTGCGGATGGCGACGACACTCACTCTGGGGATCGCGGTCTGGCCCTGGCTCTACGTGGTTCAAGTCGGCGACAGCCGCTGCTATGTCCACAAGGATGGGGTGCTGCGGCGCACGACCAGAGATCAGACCATGGCTCAGGACCTGGTGGACCGCGGCGCCCTCCCTCCAGAGCGGCTGGCTGCCTCGCCGTTCAGTCACGTGCTGGTGAGCGCCATCGGCGGCGAAGAGGCCAAGCCCGAAGTGACCCGAGTGGATATCAGGAAGCGGGGCTGTGTCGTGCTGTTGTGCTCGGATGGTCTCACCAAACACGTGTCCGATGAGGAGATCTGCGCCAGGATCGACGCGATGGAATCCTCCGAGCAGGTGTGCCGCGAGCTGCTGGATCTGGCCCTGGAGCGTGGCGGGAGCGACAACATCACGGTGCTGGCGGGACGTGCGCGACGGAGATAAGGGCACGCAGGTGAAAGATTCCATGCAGTGACTGCCCTCAGGATGGCTTCAGCCTCGATGATCGTTGCTGTTACGCTGGGATGCGGAGGCGGAAACCCTAAACCCGCCGGTGGTGGCGAGACGGCACAGCACGCGCCGGGAACTGGCGGGAGTCTCGCTGGACGGGAGTGGAGCCTCGCCTCGCTCGGCGGAGCCTCCGCAGAGGCCGGAAACGGAGGCAAGCCCGCGACCCTCGCCTTCAGCGATGCGGACAACAGGGTAAACGGGTTCGCGGGGTGCAATCGGCTGGCCGGGACCTACGAGGCGAAGGGTGACTCCCTTCGGATCGGTCCGTTGGCTCTCACCCGCATGGCCTGTCCTTCCGGCATGGAGCTGGAGACAAAGTTCGGAGCCGCGCTGGATGCGACCCGAAGCTACCGGATCACGGGAAACCGGCTCGATCTCGTGGGAGAAACCGGCGTCGTGGCGAGCCTGGAAGCAAGATGATGACCTTAGGACGCCGGATTGGTTGAAGCGTCCCACCTGGCGATTCGCTCTACCAACTCCCCTGGCCATTTTGAGTCGAGACACGCCTGCCGAAACCCTCGGCGAGGCTGAACGGGACGATTTTGAGTTTCCAGGATCACTTCTCCGCCAGAGCGTCAGAGTACTCGAAGGCCCGGCCGCACTATCCGGCAGTCCTCTTCGAGCACCTTGCCCGCCTCTCACCTGGACGCCGTCTTGCCTGGGACTGCGGCACCGGCAATGGCCAGGCGGCGACCGGTCTCGCCGAGCACTTCGAGCAGGTGATCGCGACTGACCCGAGCGAAGCCCAGCTGGCGGAGAGCTTTCCCCACACCCACGTCTCCTATCGCCTTGGGCAGGAGGAGTCGAGCGGGCTTCCCGATGGATCGGCGGACCTGGTCACGGCGGCGCAAGCCGCGCATTGGTTCGACCTCGAGGCCTTCTACCGAGAGGCGCGCCGCGTGCTTCGGCCCCAAGGGGCGATTGCGCTCTGGTGTTACGGCCTGTGCCGCATCTCACGGGAGATCGACGGGCTCCTCTCGGTGTTTTACGTCGAGACCGTGGGCCCCTACTGGCCTCCAGAGCGGCATCACATCGATGCCGCGTACCGGACTCTGCCCTTCCCCTTCGAGGAGTTTCCCTTTCCTCCAGTCGCGATGGAGCATCACTGGAACCTTCACGAGCTGGCATCGTACCTCGATACCTGGTCGGCCGTGAGCGGGTTCCGGAAGAAGGCAGGCAGCGATCCACTCCCACCATTCATCGCGGCCATCGAGCCGGTCTGGGGCGCGCCCGACAAGCCGCGCCGGATCGAGTGGCCGCTTGCTGTGCGTGCCGGACATGTGTGAATACCATGGTTCCGCCCTGCCCCGGACTGACGTAGGTTGAGATGGGTTATTCGCTCACGGAACCTGAGGAGAGTTTAATGCGCGGTCCCGCCCTGCATACTGCGGAGGACGCAACGCGGAGAGAGCTCCGCGGAGCGAGTTTGCGATTGTTCCTCTGGCTGGTAGTCTGCGTGATCGTAGGCCCGCTGGTTCGCTCGCTTCCTTTGGGACAGACGACCCGCACCGGGATGCTGGCCTGGCTGCTGGTTGCCATGGCGCTCTACTGGCTGTATGCCGGCCTGGGGTATCGCCCGCTGCTGCTGGTCCAGCTCGGCATTTTCTCCTCGGCCGCGGCACTGCTTGCCATCAAGGCGGGGCTCGTGGCGCTGGGCATTCATAGCTTCGACATACTCCGGGCCACGGCGCGGATCCTTCTTATCGTCGGCGGGGGATGCGCCGGCGCCAACCTGGGCATGATGCTCATCGCCTCGCTGCTGCGTCGCACCCCATCTGCAGTCGACGATGTCCGACCCGGCTAGCGACGGCGCCCCACCCTATCATTCATTTCCGTGAATCCCTATGCCTCGCACTCGTGATCACAAGACCCGCTGGTCGTCCCGTCGTCAACCGAAGCGTTATGGCGGTGGTGCCCACCGAAAAGGCAGCGACAATTACGCCGCGAAACTGACGGAGAAGAAAGTCCAGCTGGCCCGCCGGCTCTACAAGCGCGGGGCCCAGATCAAGGTTCTTGCGAAGAAGTTCGGAGTAGATCCATCCACCATGTCGCTGGCGGTACGGCGGCTGACTTTCCGGCACGTTCGCTAGTCGGCAGTGCGGGACAGCAACCCGTAGGAGACCCAACCCTGCGTCACATGAGCATGCCACCCGGTATTCGGCTCCGGGTGGCGGATCCGGAGGACCGACCCTTCCTTCTGAAGCTCTCCGAGCGTCTTGGAGATTTCCCGGTTCCGCCCTGGCGTACCCGCTCGGAGATCGGCGCCGCCGACCACGCGATCCTGCTCGACGCGCTGAGACATTCGACACCGGAAAGCACGATTCGCGTGGCGGAGACCCAGGAGGGGCAGCCACTCGGCTACGTCTTCGTCACAACCAGAGAGGATTATTTCACCCACCAGCCACACGCCCATGTGGAGATCCTCGCTCTGGCACCCGAGGCCGAAGGACGAGGCATCGCACGCGTGCTGATGCAGGCGGCGGAGGACTGGTCCCGAGAACAGGGCTACAGTCGAGTAACTCTGAATGTCTTCGCCACCAACCAGCGCGCCCTCGGCTTGTACGAGCATCTGGGTTATCGGCCAGAGACAGTGCACTACCTGAAGGACCTCTCCTGAAGGATTTCTGAGAAAAAGCACCTCAGAAATTGCTGTTGCTGTAATCCCGCCGTAACACATGCAGCTTGACACCGCCAACCGATCCGTCTCTGATACAAACACGCGTGTGGGCACGGGGCGGGATTATCCCGTGTGACCCTGCTCACAGTGACCTTATAGAAGGAGTTCTGCAAATGAAAGTTCTTAATCGCGGCCTCACGGCCACGGCCTTGGCCGCTTTAGCCCTGACAGCCGCTTGCAGTAGTGACGATAACAACGATGGAGGTGGAAACCCTTCAACAGTCTGGACCGGAATCATCCAGGCTGACAATGCTGCAGCCTTCGGTGCACTTCAGATAAACGCCGCCACCGACGCCCCAGCACCCCCCGCGCTCAGTGCCATGGCTCCAATCACTGCCTCGGTCGGTTTGAACGTTGTCGCCCCGGCCGCCGCAACGCTGAGCCTCGGCGGGACGTATGACCCCGCGACGGATCAGCTCGCTGTGGATGACCAGAGCTATATCCTCGCCGGGACCTTCGACGGGACCTCGCGTCTCGAAGGCAACTGGAGCGGACCGGGACCAACTCAGGGCGTCTTCGTTTCGCTCCTGGATAACGACGGCACTGGCCAAGCCTTCTGCGGAACGTTTACCGGCACTCCCGGAAGTGGATCCTTCGGGTTCGTAGTGGTGAACGGCGTACTGGCCGGGAATTACTACACCATCGGCTCAACCACCCCGGTCGCGGTGGATGGCACCGTGGCTGGCGGCACCGCAATCACTCTGGCGGGTGCTACGACGGGAACCGGAACCATCACTCCCGGCACGCCCAGCACGGCAACCGGGACGTTTGACGTCGGTGCGGACACGTTCACGTGGACGACCACCGACTGTACGCCGTAGTTTCAAAGGCGTAAGAAGTGAGGAGTGAGAAGTGAGAAGTGAGAAGTAAGGAGTGAGGAGTGAGGAGTGAGGAGTGAGGGGGTGCAGATAGGTTGTAACATCTCGACCCCTTCTTACTTCTCACTCCTCACTTTCTAACGCTTCTAGCCTCACGTCTCCCCCACCCCACCCTCGGCCTCATTATTTGTCGGCACCCCCATCATCGCCACGGCACAATTGATCAGCGCCACGTGAGTGAAGGCCTGGGGGAAGTTTCCCAGTGCTACTCCGGTGGAGGGATCGATCTCTTCCGAATAGAGACCGAGGTGGTTGGCCTGGTTCATCATCCGCCGGAAGATGCGCTCTGCGCCTTTTCGGTCTCCGATTCGGAGGAGTGATTCGGCGAGCCAGAAAGTACAGATCGAGAAGGCTCCCTCTTCACCCAGCAGGCCGTCGGGACTGCGATAGCGCACCACCAGCTCCCCGTCGCCGGTCGTCAGCTCCCGGGCCACTGCCCGGACTGTCCCAATCGTCCGGGGATCGTCCCAGGGGAGGAATCCCCGAAGCCCCACGGCCAATGCGGCGGCATCCAGAGTATCGGGATCATCGTAGACCTGGACGAACGCCTGCTTCCGCTCGCTCCAGCCGTGGCTCAGGATTTCGTCGCGCAGCAGGCCTCGTTCCGTTCGCCATCGTCTCGCGTCGCCGTCCACGCCCATCGCCTCGGCCATGCGGATCCCCCGATCGAGGGCGACCCAGCTCATCAACTTGCTGTAGACATAGTGCCGAGCCCCGCTTCGCATTTCCCAGATGCTCGAGTCGGGAAGCCGCCAGTTCCGGCTCACCCAGTCCACCAGGGGACGGAGCACTCGCCAGGTGCCATCGGTCATTTCGTGGTAGCGCCGCCAGATTTCCGCGGTCGCCATGACGTCTCCGTAAACATCGAGCTGCAGCTGACCCGCCGCGGCGTTTCCCACCCGTACGGGGCGCGATCCGAAGTAGCCGCTCAGATGATCCAGCGAGCGCTCGGTCAGCTCCCGGCGTCCGTCCAGGCCGTACATGATCTGCAGGTGCTGGTCCGACTCGTGGCGGCAGACTCGCTTGAGGAAGCGCATGAAGTGATCCGCTTCCTCGTGGTGTCCCACGCCTTCGAGGGCCGCGAGAGTGAACGCCGCGTCTCGCAGCCAGACGAAGCGGTAATCCCAGTTGCGGACTCCGCCCAGTACCTCGGGGAGAGAGGTAGTCGGCGCCGCGATGATGCCGCCGCTCTCGCCATCGGTGAGCAGCTTGAGCGCCAGAGCGGAGCGTTCGACGTGAGTGTGGTATGGTCCGGTGTAACGAATCTGCGAGGCCCAGACTCGCCAGAAGGCGGCGGTCACCTCGAGTTTGCGGGCGCTGTCGTAGCGGTCCACCGGGTGAACGTCGTCGTCGTCGTAGCGGAGCACCAGCCAATGAGTATCGCCCTCCTTGATGGGCAACAGCGCGACCGCCCGCCCATTGCTGACGTTCCACTCGAATGGCGCGGTTCCGGAGAGAGTGGCGACCTCTTCTCTGCGATCGGTGGCGAAGAGGCCATGTCGCAGCTCTTCGATCCGGGTTTCGCCGGCCGCGTAGTCGAACCGCGGCATGAAGTCGATTCGCAGGCGGACCTTGCCGCCGGTGCATGTCACCTGGCGCTGCAGCTCGGGGTGCCGGCTCGGCGGCTTCCCATCGAACCCGACCGGCATGAAATCCACGACTCGGACCTCGCCGTCGTCGGTGCGGAAAGTGGTTTCGAGAATATTGGTGGACGGCAGGTAGCGCTGTCGCGTCGTGTATGCTTCGTCGGGCTGGATCACCCAGCTGCCGCCGTGATCGGGGTCGAGGATCGCCGCGAAGAGGCTCGGGCTATCGAACCGTGGCAGGCAGCACCAGTCCACCCCTCCGTGCAGCCCCACCAGCGCGGCGGTGCGCAGGTCTCCGATCAGTCCGTAACTGGAGATGGGTGGTTGGTCGGACATGGGTCCCAGGAGAAAGTGCCCAGGTGAAAGGTCTGAGGACTGAGTAGTCAGCCTCTCCCTCGGTACTCGGTATTCGGTACTGCTTCAGTCCTTTCTACTCTTTCTTTCACTCGCCAGCCGCCTCAGCCACCTGGTGAGACTCGCGGGACTCGCTGTCCGAAACGCCGCGCCGCGGGCTCGCTTCCCCACGACGATCGTCATCGCACGGCCCTCGAGTGCCTCGAAGGCGTACTCGTCGGTCGTATCGTCTCCGGCATAACATACCATCCCGCGGCGGATGGCCCCCGGCTCGCGAGTCCTGAGCCAGCCGAGGACGGCGCGTCCCTTGTTGACCCCGGGCAAGCGGACGTCGATGACCCGCCGGCCGGTGTGGGCGTCCAGTCCCCAGCCCAGCAACAATTCCGCGGTCTCCTCCCAGACTTTCTTCCCGAATTCGGTTGAGCCACGCCAGTGGATGGCAATCGAATAGGGTTTGGTCTGCACCCAGACGTTGGGCCAGTCGCGGAGCCAGTCGTCCAGAAATCGGGCTGCGCGCCGAAGCCTGCGGGGGTCGCCATGCAACCAGCGGCGCCGGTCCCCGCCCTCGAGAAGGTCGGCTCCATGATTCCCGATGACGGCATCCACCGGGGTGCGAAGCACACCCATGACGCCATCGACATCCCGCCCCGAGACGATGATCACCTCGGCGCCGCACTTCCGGAGCGACTGGAGCGCCTGGCGGGTCGCGGGCGGCACCCGGGCCTTCTCCCGCGGCCAGTCCACCAGCGGCGCCAGGGTGCCGTCCAAATCGAGAAACAGGACGGGACGGTTCACGATGGCGAGCCGGCCGAATTCCCGGTCGGCCTGGCCGAGTGGCCGTATCACTTCTTACGTCTCAGCCGCTCGACTTCGGCAAAGATGGATTCCATCCAGTCGAAGACGGTGCTGGCTTCGAGCCGTCGCCGCATCTGCACCAGACGGCGTTCCCGTTCCTCGGGAGGCGTCGCGAGGGCCGTGTGGATGGTTTCCGCAACGGCGCCGGCATCGTACGGGTTGACCAGGAAGGCGCCGCGCATCTCGTGCACTGCCCCGGCGAAACGGCTCAGCACCAGGGCGCCGAGGCGGTCGCGTTGGCAGGCGACGAATTCCTTGGCGACGAGATTCATGCCGTCCTGAAGTGGAGATACGACACAGAGATCCGCCGCCCGATAGAAGGCCGTCAGGGCAACGGGGTCCTGTCCTTCGCGCACCAGGCGAATCGGTTGCCAGTCCCCCCGACGATAACGGCGATTCACCTGTTGCGCGATCTCGGCGACTTCTTCCTCGTAGGCCACGTACTCGGGCACTTCTCCCCGGGAGGGCACCGCGATCTGCAGCAGGACTACCCGGCCGATGTGCTCGGGGTGCACCTCCAGCAGCCGTTCGATGGCGCGGAAGCGCCGGGGAATTCCCTTGGTGTAGTCGACCCGGTCTACCCCGAGCAGCAGCTGGCCACCATGGGGCAGAGCGTTCCGCCGGATCCTCCGCGACATCTCGGCCACGTCGGCCCGGGCCGATGAACGCTCGAACGCCTTCACGTCGATCGAGATCGGGAATGCGCGGACCACGGTGCGCTTGCCGTGGAATTTCACCCGGCCGTGCCCCAATTCCACCTTTGCTTCGGGCACAAACCGGCGGACCGCCGAGAAGAAATTGCGACAGTCGGCCTTGGTCTGGAAGCCGAGGAGATCGTTGCCGAGCAGTGAGCGAATCAAGGTCCGCGCGGGCGGGAACAGTCGAAGAATGTCGGCCTGTGGCCACGGGATGTGCCAGAACTGATGGACGAAGAGGCGGCGGGCATGTCGCAGCATCGCAGGGACGCATGCGAGGTGATAGTCCTGGAGCCAGACTACCGCTTCACGACCCCCAGCCTCGGTGACCGCGGCGGCGGCGAAGCGTTCGTTGACCCGCCGGTAGGTCTTCCAATGTTCCTCTTCGTAGATCAGCAGGGAGATCTGGGAATGGCACAGGGGCCACAAGGCCCGATTGGCCGTTTCGATGTAGTAACCGCGCACCTCCTCCGGAGTGAGTCGAAGGCGGCGAAGCCGATACGCGGGGTTTTGAGGCGGGACGCGCACTCCGTCCGTCGCGTCGGTGACATCGAAATCGGCGGCCCCGCTTCCCCACGCGATCCAGGTGCCGCCTGTCGCGGCGAGCATCGGCTGGAGTGCCGCGGTCAGACCTCCCGCCGGGTGGCTGACCGTGATCTGACCCGCGGCATCCCGCTCATGAATGAACGGCTCACGATTGCTGACGAGAATGACGGCGGGGGCGTCCGGGCGCCGGAAGCGTGACACAACGTCCATGCCGAAGCCTACCCCCGAGGTCGGGACTCAAGGAAGGGCGCTATTTCACCTTGCGCGGGACCCGCACCCTCCTCACGTTTCAGCATCTCCACCATCCGGAATTCATGGTTCGAACGATCCCGCTGGCACTGGCCCTGCTCGTGGCCTGCTCTTCTTCCACACCGAGCCCCCAACCGCTCCCGGATCGGGCGGCTCTGACCTCCAGCATTCAACAGCAATTTTCCCGTTCGGCCGACGCGTGGAACCGGGGGGACCTCGATGCCTTCATGTCGGACTATGCGCCGGACAGCCTCACGTCATATGTCTCCGGCGGCCACCTTGTCAAAGGTGTGGACGTCATTCGAAGCCACTACGCGCCTCGATTTGCGCCGGGAGCCACCCGCGACAGTCTCCGGTTCGAGGAGTTCAATGTCCGGCCGCTCAGCCCCACGCTTACCCTGGTAACCGCCCGGTTCATCCTTTACAACACCGGGGGCACCACCGCCAGCGGTCCCTTCACCCTCGTGATGGAGCAACGATCCGATGGCTGGAAGATCCTTCACGATCACACCTCGACTGATGCGCGCTAGCCTCCTGCTCCTCGCCGCGCTGGCGGCATGTGCTCCCCGCGAAAAGGACCGGATCGCGCTGGTCGGTGGCAACATCATCGACGTCAACGGGGGCTCGGTCCTGCGGGACGGGGTGATCGTGATCTACCAGGGCAAGGTGGAGACGGTTTCTCCCCGCGAGGGATTCAAGATTCCCAAGACCGCGGAGGAGGTCGACGTCAGCGGGAAGTGGATCATCCCCGGCTTAATTGATTCTCACGTCCACTCCTCCCGGTGGTCCCTGCCCCGGTTCCTGGCATTTGGAATCACCAGCGTCCGCGATACCCACGGTAACATGGACTCGATTCTGGCCCTGCGCGAGGAAGCCAGCCTGGGCGGGAACGCGTGGCCCAGAGTGTATTCCGCCGGCGCGATGATCGACGGGGCGCCCGCGACGTACGGGGATGCGACCGAGGTGAAGACCGCGGCACAGGCCCGCCGCGCGGTGGATGCCCGGGCGGTGGCGGGTGTGGACTTCATCAAGACTTACACCCGGATCACGCCGGAGCTGTTCAAGGCGCTGCTCGACGAGGCGAACGCGCTCAACCTCAAGGTGACCGCCCACCTGGGGCTCACCGATGCGGAGACCGCCTCGAGACTCGGAGTCGCCTCGATCGAGCATATGACCGGCATCCCCGAAGCGGCCAATCCGCGCGGGGCGGAGAAGCTGTATGTCGAACACCGGGCATCCTTCTTCCGCGGCTGGAACGCCTTCGAGAAGAGCTGGGCCACGCTGGACTCGACCAGCCTCGCGCGCGTCGCCGCAACCCTGGTGGACCGGAAAGTCATCCTTATTCCGACCCTGGTTCTCCACGATACCTTCAGCCGGCTGGATGATCCCGCCGTGCTGCTCGACCCCGATCTCAAGTCGGTTCCCGATTCCGAGATCAAGCGGTGGAATCTGCCTGACCTTAAGGCGCGGGCTGGCTGGACCGATGCCGACTACGTCGCCTTCCGCGCAGCGCGACCGATGCAGGACCTCTTCGTGCGGGAATTCCGGGTGGCGGGCGGAGTTATCGCGGCGGGCACCGACGCGACCAACCAGATGCTTCCACCGGGACCGACGCTGCATACCGAGATGGCGCTGCTGGTGAACGCGGGACTCACCCCGAGCGACGCCCTTCGCGCGGCGACGATCAACGGTGCCCGGCTCCTCGGCGCCGATTCCATCGGGACGCTGGCCGCGGGCAAGGTGGCAGACCTCGTTGTCCTCGACGCTGATCCGCTCGCCGATATCCGCAATACCAGACAGGTGAGCCGGGTGATGGTGCGGGGCCTGTTGTACGACGCGGATTCCATCCGGAAAACCTGGTAGGGCATGGCGCTGCCTCGCCTGCTGTTGGCGTGGCTCGTCGCCACGTTGTGGTTTGTTCTCTGGCACGAAGGCCGGCTCCGCCTGGGCGGGGGGCCGGTTGAACGCTCGCACCACGAGTCACGCCGCACCGAGTGGCTGGCCGCGGTACTCGAGGCTTTGCTTCTCACGTTGTTTGCCGCCCTCTGGTTCGCCAGCCTGGGACACGGTGGGTGGCCCCTTCTTTTTCTGCTCGTCGGTATTCTCGTTGAAGTTCCCCTGCGGCTGCGCCAGCATCGAAGTCCCATCCTGCCCTGGCGCGAGGTCGCCCTGGGAGTGATCCGGATCATCGTCGCGGGAGGGCTGCTGGCCTGGCGATTGGGATGAGTGCAGTGGAAGGAATTGCCCGGCTTCAGGCGTATTTCGCATCGGCGTCCACCCGACAGGGGATCCTCGCGCGACGCCTGCTTGGGAAACCCTCGGCAGACGATTCACAGCTCGCGAAGGAGCTCGTTCGCCGACTGATTGGAGAGATCCGCGCCGACGGCAGCCTCGGCGGGGCCTTCGTTTCCACCGCGTGGGCGATCGTCGAGCTGCATGATCTGGGCGGTGACCTCGCGGCAGCGACGAGACTTTCGGAGTGGCTTCTGGCTCGACAGGATGCGCCGGGTCGATTCGGAGAAGGATGCACTCCGCCCCGTCACGCGGGCAGGACTTGCGAGCATTTCATGAGCGGGTTCTTCGCGGTAGCGCCGGCAACCGAACGGGTTTCACCGCTCACGTTGCCCACCGGTAAGGTGATCCGCTCCGAAGGTACCGCGCGGTTCGCGGCCAGCTGTCTCGCACTCCGCGCAGCCATCCTTGCAGGGCAAGGATCTCAAGCGGGGGTTCGCAGGCACATCGAGAGCCTGGCCGTGGCAGCGACGGGACCACTCCCGACCGATCACTATCCGATGGAGTTTGTGGTGGCGTCGCTTTCGACCCTGGCACACATGAGACAGGAAGAGAGTGCCATCGGCGCCTACCGAGACCTTCTCCTCAAGCGTCAGAAAGAGGACGGCACCTGGTCCGGCCTCGATTCGTTCATGACTCTGGAAGCGCTGATGGCGGAAGGGAGCGAGAGGGCGCTCCAGGCGGTGCGGAAGGCGATCCCGTCTCTCCTCGCCAGCCAGCGACGTGATGGAACCTTCGGCGCGTTGGCGAGACAAGAACGAGCATTGATCGGACTGAAGGCAATGGTGATTAGTACCTAGTACCTAGTACCTAGTACCGAGTACCGAGTACCGAGTACAGACAGACGGAGTACGAGAATACCGATTACCGAGTGAGCGCCTGAGGCCGCGGTCGATTACTAGGTACTAGGTACTAGGTACTAGGTACTCGGTACTCGGTACTCGGTACTCGGTACTCGGTACTCGGTACTCGGTACTGATTACTTTCAATCATGTCCACCGCCTCCCCAAAAGTCCGCCTGACCTCCTTCTCCCACGGCGCCGGCTGCGCCTGCAAACTGGGACTGCTCGATCTCGCGGAGGTCCTGAAGAACGTTCCGGGGGCGAACGATCCCCGGGTCCTGGTGGATGCGGCGACCCGCGACGACGCCGCGGTGTATCAGATCTCCCCGGATCGCGCTCTCATAGCAACGGTGGATTTCTTCACGCCGATCGTTGATGATGCCGCCACCTGGGGCGCCATCGCGGCGACCAATGCATTGAGTGACGTGTACGCGATGGGTGGCATGCCGCTCTTCGCCCTCAACCTCGTGGGATGGCCCAGGGGCAAGATTCCCTTCGAGCTACTCGGTGAGGTCATCACCGGAGCCGGGACCGCGGCCGCGGCGGCCGGATGCCTGGTGCTGGGCGGCCATTCGGTGGATTCGCTGGAACCGCATTTCGGCATGGCCGTGATCGGAGAGGCCCATCCCGATCGGCTGCTGACCAACGCCGGCGCCCGGCCCGGCGACGTCCTGGTTCTGACCAAGCCGCTGGGGACCGGAGTGCTGACCACGGCACTCAAGCGCGACATCATAGGAGAAAGCGACCTGGTCGAAGCAGTACGCAGCATGACCTCGCTCAACGACGGTGCCATGCGCTCGGCACTGGCCGCCCAGGCCAGCGCCGCGACAGATGTCACCGGCTTCGGGCTGCTGGGGCATCTGGGTCACGTCGTTCGCGCGAGCGGCGTGGCAGCCGAGATCGGGTTTGAACAGTTGCCGCTGCTGGGCCGCGCTTACGAGCTTGCGAACAGGGGCGTCGTACCGGGAGGTACCGAGAGAAATCTTGCCGCGGCGACATGGGCCAGTTTCGCCGAGGATCTGAGCCCGGCGGAGCGCCTGCTGTGCGCCGACGCCCAGACCTCGGGCGGATTGCTGATCAGTGTCGCAGCCAGCCGCGCAAAGGACCTGACGGAGCGGCTTCGTGAGGAAGAAACGCTCGCGGCCAGCGTGATCGGCCGGATCAGCGATGGGCCGGCGGGCACGATCCGGGTGTCCCGGAGACTCTGATCGTGCCCCTGCGCTGGAACGCCACCCGACTCGACCAGCTCGAGTCAGCCGTTCGGCGCGGCAAGCGGGTTTCTCTCATGCGTCGCGGCACCGAATACGTGGTGACCGCGGTTCGGCTCACCACGCGGGAAAATCGGGACGCGCTGGTGGGACGACACCCCATGACGGGAGAGGAGCTCGAGTTCCTGCTGGAGGACGTGGATGGATTCGAGGTAGTCGGGGAGTAACCCTTGACCATTC
>Ga0207683_10001039_pt1 | contig 25326 bp, 22 predicted proteins | sample KBSM73metaG_FD_184333 | JGI IMG/M metagenome (GOLD analysis project Ga0207683, IMG submission 184333) | Miscanthus rhizosphere microbial communities from Kellogg Biological Station, Michigan, USA - KBS M7-3 metaG (SPAdes) (version 2) | ecosystem: Host-associated > Plants > Roots > Rhizosphere >... | reverse complement strand
GGTTGACCGATCCGGCAGACAAGCGGATTGCCGAAGAGGCCAAGCTCGAGGAAGCCGATCACGCGATCATCCTGCGCGGGCTGGCAGGCGGCGCAATGCCGACGCCGCGGTCCGCCCTCGACACGATCCTCAGGCGCGAGCGCTGGCACGTGCGCGGAACCGGCTGGATCGGCGATGCGATTTACGGCGTGAACGACGGCCTCGGCGCCGTGTTCGGAATCGTCTCCGGGATGGCTGGCTACACAGGCGGCAGCGAGGTGGTGCTCGCGGCCGGCCTGGCAGGCACGCTCGCGAGCGCGCTCTCGATGGGAGCCGGCGCATACCTCGCCTCGAAATCCGAGCGGGAGGTCTACGAATCGGAAGTGGCCCGCGAGAAGGCGGAGATCGAGGAGGACCCACACGAGGAACTCGTCGAACTCGAGCTGTTCTACCAGCTCAAGGGCTTCTCCGCGGACGAAGCGCACACAATGGCCGAGCGGCTCCAGCGGGAACCCAAGCAGTTCCTCCGGACGCTGGTGCACGAGGAACTCGGGCTCTCCGAGGAGTCGTTCCCCAACCCGCTGCGATCGACGATTTCCGCCACGATATCGACGGCGATCGGCGGGTTCATCCCCATCATCCCGTTCTTCTTCACCGTCGGCATGCCGGCCGTCGTCGCCTCGTTCGTCATCAGCACGCTGGCACACTTCGCGGTCGGCGCCTCCAAGTCGCTCGTCACGACGAGATCATGGTGGGCCTCCGGCCTGGAAATGACAGCCGTGGGCATCATCGAGGCGGCCATCACCTACGGTCTGGGCGTCGCCTTCAGTTCGTAGCCCAGCGGAACGCTCTCCCGATCCCCGTCTTGCTGGCCAATTAGCAATTGGCAATTAGCGATTCGCGAATTCGCGCTTAGCTGTCCCCTCACTCGGACACGCGCGATTCGCGAGAGCCCCGCGCGCTCCAAAATCCGGGGCTTTTCCGCACGGATTACTGGCATCCCCCTTGATCTCCATGGTTGCGCCAGACGAATGCCAGTCGTCGGACGGCATCAATGAGGAGGAGTGCCATGACAAAGCAGGCGGGCATGTTTGCGGCCGCCCTGCTGCTGTGCGCGCAGGGAGCGCTGGCTCAAGCTGCGGAGCGCAAAGACCTGCAGGTTTTCAACGACGTCGCGACTGCAGTGAACCGGTACGAGCAGTTCACGATCTTCGACGACGTCTCCGCCGGAGTGAAAGACGGCGTAGTCACGCTCGAAGGCAAGGTGACGATGCCGTACAAGAAGGACGACATCGAGAAGCGCGTCGCCAAGGTAGACGGCGTCAATCGGATCGTCAACAACGTTGACGTGCTGCCGGTCTCGACCTGGGACGATGAGCTGCGATACCGTATCGCCCGTGCGATCTACGGCAACGCGACCTTCTGGGGCTACGCCGCCTCGGCGAATCCACCGATCCATATCGTGGTCGATCGAGGGCGAGTGACGCTGACGGGCGTGGTTCAGAGCGAGGTCGAGAAGATGCTGGCACGATCGCTGATCACCCAGACTGGTGTGCTGTCAGTGACCAACAAGCTTCAGACTGCAGCGGAGGCGCGTGACCAGCTCGAAAAATCCTGAAGCCTTCGCCGTCGGACTCGACGCGGGTCAGCCGGTGACGGCGCTCCACTACGCCGCCGGACAGCCTGCGTCGGGTGCCGCGCTCATCGTCGCGCACGGGGCGGGCGCCGGACAGAAGAGTCCGTTCATGGTCGACTTCGCGCGCGCTCTCGCAACGCGTGGCTTCGATACGGTCACATTCAATTTCCCTTACACCGAACAACGTCGACGGCTGCCCGATCGGGCGCCTGTGCTCGAAGCCTGTTACGCCGCGGTGATTGAAGAGACCAGGCGCCGCCTCGAATCCGCGCGCGACGCCTTGTTCATCGGTGGAAAGTCGATGGGCGGGCGAATGGCCACGCAGTTGGCGGCCGGGAAGCCCGAGCTTCCAGTTTCCGGTCTCGTCCTGCTTGGGTACCCGCTGCATCCACCGGGGCAGCCACACAAAAGGCGCGATGCGCACCTGCCGTCGATACGCAGGCCGATGCTCGTCATCCAGGGCAGTCGCGACGCCTTCGGCACGCCCGAGGAACTGGCTCCTGCCTTCGGGGCGCTCGACCCGCCCGCCACGCTCCACGTCATCGAAGGAGGCGACCATTCATTCAAGGTCGCCCGTGCGGATGCCGCGCGTCGCGCGGCGATCGACGACGAAGTGCGGCAAACGGCGGCGGAGTGGATGCAGGCGATCAGGAGATCGTCCTGAGCCAGTCGGACGCCGCCCGCGTGAACGGCTCTGTCCACTCGTGGCCACCTGCATGCTCGATAGTTGTGACATCGACTCGGGCCCCTTCGAGGCGAAGCACATCGGCGCTGTGCGTTTCCCGCTTGTAGAAACGATCGTCAGCCCCTCTGCCGACGAGCACGTGCGGAATTCGAGCGAGCGCATCCGCGGATAACTCCGGCGGAATGTCACCTCCCAGTGCGATGACGCTGGCCGCAGGACGCGCGCCGAGCGCCGCAGCACGGTAGGCCATGCTCGCCCCTTGTGAAAATCCGGCATACACGATCGCCGTGAGCTGATGAAAGTCGCTCGAGATCGCGTCGATCACCGCATCGATGTACGCGATGTTGTCAGCGATCATGAGATCGCGATTTTCGCGGGTCATCCAGCTGGCCGCCAGCACCTCGCCTCCGGACCGATAGAACCGGTGCAGGCCCTGGACCGAGGCAAGGCTCCACGGAGCCGGGCCTCTGACCGCACGCAGCCGGTCCATCTGCACCGACGCCTCTTCGCCGTAGCCGTGAAATCCGACGAGCAACGGGTGAGGTCCGCCGCCTTCGGCGAGATCGACAAGGTAGCGGCCGTGAATCGTGGTGGCGATTGTGCGTTCGATGCTCACGGCACGACGATACAACACAACCAATCGAGGTCGATCCGTCGGGCCCGCACGGTGTTACGATCCCGGCATGAATCGACGCCGCTTCCTGCAGCAAGCGGCCGCGCTCGGCGACGCCACTGCCACCTCGCTCTGGACTGGTGGGCTATTCGCTGCCGCCGAAACCCGCCGGATCAAAATGCAGCTGCATGGGTAAGCAGACAGGAAAATCCCTCCCGAAGATCGCGCGGCGCCGATCGGGCATCGCAGGCTGGGGCGTCTTCGCCGCCGCAGACATCTCCAAGAACACGCGGATCATCGACTACGCCGGCGAACTGATTCACAACAGCGTCAGCGAGGAGCGCGAAGACCGGTACCTGCGGGAAGGGTGTGTCTGGGTCTTCCGGGTGAATCGCAACTGGAGCCGCGACGCGAACGTCGGCGGCAACGTCGCGCGATTCATCAACCACTCGTGCGTGCCGAACTGCTGGTTCGAGGTGGTCGACAAGACGATCTGGATCCGCGCCGGCCGCAACATCCGCAGCGGTGAAGAACTCACCTACGACTACTCGATCACCGGCGCGAAGACCATCCCGTGCCGCTGCCGCCCTGGTTGTCCGAACAAGATCTGACGCAACACCAGGACCCGTTCACGCTGCGCGACCGCTTCGCCGCCACGCTGCTCAGGACGATGGGGGCAAGGGGTGTTCGGTGATCAGGTACTCACGAACAATTCGACCGGCGATCAAGTGTTCGTCGATGATCCGATCGAGCACCGGCGGATCGCAGGCGCCGTACCACGCGCCCTCGGGATAGACGACAGCCACCGGACCGCCCTCGCAGATCCGCAGGCAGTTGGCCTTGGTCCTGAGGATGCCGCCCTGTTCGGAGAGCCCGAGCGCCTTCAGGCGCGCCTTCAGATGGTCCCAGGCCTCCAGGCCGCGAGCCTTCTCGCAGCACTTCGGCGTCGTCTGGTCGCAGCAGAGAAAGATGTGGCGCCGCGCGACGTTGACGCCGATTGTCTCGGCAACCTTTTGTTGAGAGTCGGACACAGGGACCTCGGAGAGAAACTGACGGGATCGGGCGGGTCTGAAGACCCGCCCGCCACGTACAGACTTGCGAAACCTTCCTTAAAACAAGAGCCCGGAGTTCAGCTGCACCCGCGTCGTCCCTCTTGAATCGCGCGCGACATCGAGCGCAAGACGGATGACCGTGAGGGTCACCCAGACGCCGCCGCCAATGCTCCGGTCGAAGCGCTGATCGGTGAGGTGCTCCCCAGCATCGTACACGGTCGCGGCATCGACGAACGCGCGCACGCCGAACTTCGCGATGTTGAGCGGCGACGAGACCGGGACCCGCAGCTCGATGGTGCCGGCGGCCGTCGAGTCGCCGGCGGCGACGCCCGAGGGAACACCCCGCAGCGTCGAATCGCGCCCGAGCAGCACCTTCAGGTAGGGCGGTACCGGATCGTTCGAGCCGTTGCGATACGCTCGCAGGACGATCGTCGTCGGGCCCGGACCGCCGATGTAACCGTTTGCGTCGACCAGTGTCCGCAACGGCGCGCCCCCGTCGAGAATATCCAGCCGCTCGAGCGCTCCGCGGACGTAGACGGCGTTGCGCGACAGCATCGGATCGACGCGGGTGTCCACCGCCGCGTCGAGTCCGAGCCGCACGAGGCGGCTCTCCTCACCCCCGAAAGAGACGTTGTCGAAACCGCTCCACGCTCCCAGGCGCAGTGCCCGGACAATCTCGCGGTCGGCACTCACTGACACCTGCTGGCGGATGTCGCTCGTCTCGTACGCCGGATTCTCGCGATCGATCAGCGTGCCGTTGACGACGAAGCGGGTCAGCCGCGGCGAGTCCAGCCGCTTCTCGAGCTCGACGCCGGCGCGGCGTTCACCGCCCCACGTCAGCGGCACCGACACGCGCGTGCGTGGGCCGGCAACGTTCGGCATCGTGATGAGCGCGCCGTAGGTGAACCCGTAGCCCTCGGGATAGCCGAACAGCGGCAGGAACATCAGCGCCGGCAAGCGGCGCCGCACGGCGCGGGCGGGCTGACCGTCCTTCATCGGGCGAACGGTCACGCGCCCTTCGTCGACGATGATGACCAGCAGCACCTGTGAAAGGTCGGCGATCGAGGCGTAGCGCTTCACCACCTCCACGCGCTCGAAGCGGCCGCCGGTCTTGAGCCGCCTGGTGATGTCGGCGATGAGCGTCGGCGTGACCTCCGTGCCCTGCGGCACGTTCGCCATCGTCACGATCTCGGCGTCGCTCGTCAGCGTGTTGCCCTGTACGCGCACGTCGACGACGCGCTCGGCAGGCTGGGCCGCGAAGAGTGCGAGCGTCAGCAGCGCAGCGAGCACCGGATCACGGCCTGCCGGGAATGCCGACCTTCGTCTGCACGTCGGCCTGGCGGTAGTTCTCATACTGCAGCGAGTAGCGCATCTCGACGTTGCCGAAGGCGAGGAGCAGGCGGATGTTCATGTCGACTCCGCGCGGCAGCCAGACATCCGGGAACGGCTGCGCCATCGTCATCGACGCCGCAATGCCGTCGAGCTGGGCGAGCCACTGGGCAGGGAAGAAATTCCAGCCGAGATCGTCGAACGTGTACTTCAGGATCTGGTGAGAGGCCGGAGCGATCCAGAGCGTCACCTTCGACGACTTGTTCATCAGCCGCCTGAGCTCGGCGTCGTAACTCTTCTCGGCGTCGCTGTCCCTCGCCGGCGGGCGGCGCCTGTCACCGGCATACTCCTCCCGCAGTTCCTCGCGCCGTTCCTCGGTGAACAGCTTTTCGGGGTAGTACTCGATGCGAAGGGCCTCCTGTCCGTCGAACTGTTCGCGGCCCACCAGCGCGTAGCGGCCGGCGTCGAACTTGAAACGGAGGAAGTAGGCAGAGGAGATGAACTCTGGCTGACGCGACTGCCGGATCAACCCATCGACGTCCCCGGTAGACGCGCCGGGGACGCGGTCCGGAACTGGTGCGCCTGATGCCTGCGCACGAGCCTCGCGCTGGCGCTGGCGCTCGAGAAACTCGCTCTCGTACTTGATCCGATCGGGCTCGCCGACGACGGCGCCGTTTACCCGGACCGGGCTCCGAACGAAGAACCCGTCGCGGATGTACCAGGTGTAATCGCGGCGCTCGCCCCACAGAGGCGCGCCTGACGGCCCGCGCAGGTCGATCTGCTCGCGCTCATCGAGCACGTACTGCTGGAGCTTCTTCCAGTTCGAGTCGCGCTCCGCGAGGACCTGCTGCATGAAGGTGTCGAGGTCGGTCTGGGCGAGGGGGACAGCCGCAAACGGGCGGGTCAGCGCGACGAACAGAGCCGCCACGCCGGCCAGTGCAGCCAGGCCGTGCGCGCGAACTTGGATCGGGACACGGGATCTCATCGGTCATTCCGCCACGGCTGACACTATCAGACGCGGAGGCCGGCGCCGAAGTTCCTCGGTGACGCAGTTCCGGTGCTGCCGTGCACATTGTGGCTGGAAGACTTGCTATCATGGATTTTCGGGGGCGAACGCTTGGAAGAAATGCCACATATCAAGAACCAGCCGATGCACGCTTCGTCGTCAGAAGCCGTCACGAACAACGTGCGCGTCGAGGTCGAGTCGCAATACGCACCCGACCACTCTCAGCCGTTCCAGAGCCACTGGTTCTTCCATTACACGGTGAAGATCAGCAACGAGGGTGACGAAACGGTGCAGCTCCTCAGCCGCCACTGGTTCATCACCGATGCAACGGGGCACACGGAGACCGTGGAGGGAACCGGCGTCGTCGGTGAACAGCCGACTCTTTCGCCGGGCGAGTCGTTCGTCTACACGTCGGGTTGCCCGCTGAAGACCTCGAGTGGCGTCATGCGGGGAACCTATTCGATGGTCACCGAAGGTGGCGACCACTTCGACGTGGAAATTGCTCCATTCGCGCTTCAGGAGCCTTACACGGTCCACTAGCCGCCCTGTCGCCAGCACTTCGTGTGCTGGCACCGTTGATGCCTCTCCTTTGGCAACGACATTCATTCCGCGTCGCCAAGGAGGGACATCCATGCGTCGCTCGCTCGTCTCCGCAATCCCGCTATTTGTTGCTGCGGCGGCATTTGTACTCGCCTCGCCCGTCATCAGCGCCCAGCAGGAACACAACCACTCCGCGACCGCCGACGGCGCGCAGACGTGCGCCTGCTGCGGGAATTCCGGCACCGGCACGACGGATCACGCAGCCGGAGGCGGCTGTTGCGGCACTAAATCTGCCGCCCAGGCCGCGCCTGCCGCTGGCCAGGCAACGCCGCTGGGGACTGAACCGCAAGCCATGAACCACGGCTCCGGGTGCTGCGGTTCGATGGATATGGGCAAGGGAGAAGGCAGTGCGATGGCCATGCCGATGGGGGACGACCCGTCGATGATGGCCGACATGCACGCCCTTCACTTTCTACTCGACAACCGTGCGGACATTCGCCGCATCGTGGCGGTGCTGCCCAACGGCATCGACACGCTGACCGAGTCGGATAAACCGGAGATCGCAGCCACACTCAAGACGCACGTCGCCGCCATGTACGCGCGGCTCAAGGACGGCCGCGGAATCCACCAGCACGACCCGCTCTTCCAGGCACTGTTCGCGCACGCCGACCAGATCGAGACGACCATCACTTACACCGAGAGCGGCGTTCGCGTGGTGGAGACGTCGACCGATCCGGCGGTGGCAAAGCTGCTGCACCGGCACGCCGAGGTCGTGGACGGCTTCATCAAGAACGGGATGACCGAGATGATGAAGAACCACCCGATCGACTGACCTGAGAGTCGGCGACTACTGAGAGCGCGTTGCAGAATTGACGTACGTGGCGGCGGGTCTTCAGACCCGCCCTTAGCCGTCGGGTCTAAAGACCCGACGCTACGCCAATTCTGCAACGCGTTCTAAGGTTTTCCGTGCAGACGTATCGCGTCCAGGAAGTCGTCGCCGAAGTCAGCGGCCTTCTTCACGCCGACGCCGTAGATGTCGTGCAGGTCTTCGACCGTCTGCGGACGCCTCTCCGCCATCTGGCGAAGCGTCGTGTCGTGGAAGATGACGTAGGGCGGGACGCCGCGCTCGCGCGCGATGCGGGTGCGCACCTCGCGTAGCCGATCGAACAGATCCGGATCGCCGCCGAACGTCGCGGCGCCGGCCCCGCGTGGCCGGCCCCTGCCCTTCACCGGCACCTGCTCGCGAAAGAGTTCGCATGTGCCGGCGCCCTTCAGCAGCGCCGCGCCCGATGCCGTCAATCGCAGCACCGGGTACGGCTCGCCTTCCCGCGCCAGCCATCCGCCCGCCACCAGCTGCTCGATATAGCCGCGCACCGCCGCCGCCGACTCCTGCTTCAGGAGGCCGAAGGTGGACAGCTCCGCGTGCCCGTAGTGCACGACCTTGTCGCTGGCTTTTCCGAGGAGGACGTCAGCAACGTGCGCAAGCCCGTAGCCCTGCCGCACTCGCGCGACACACGACAGGATCTTCCGGGCGAGCGTCGTCGAGTCCTCGACGCTGTCAAGCTCCTTCAGGCACCAGTCGCACGCCCCGCACTCCCCTCGAATCCAGCTTTCACCGAAGTACTCGACAAGCGCCCGGTGCCGGCAACGCGTGCCTGCGGCATAGCGCTCCATGTCGCGCAACAGCGCACGTGCGCTCTCCGTGAACTCCCCGTTCTGCTCGAGCATCTGGCGCCAGCGGACGAAGTCGCTGCCCGAATAAACAAGGACACACTCAGCGGGCAACCCGTCGCGGCCCGCACGGCCCGCCTCCTGCTGGTAGTGCTCCGGGGAGCGAGGCGCGCTCGCATGGACGACGAAGCGGACGTTCGAGCGGTCGATGCCCATGCCGAAGGCCACGGTGGCCACGACGATGTCCGCGCGTTCCTCGAGGAACGCCTCCTGGTGTGCCGCGCGAACCCCGTCGGAAAGGCCCGCGTGATACGGCAGGGCCTCATGACCTTCGCCGCGCAGCCACTCGGCGAGCGACTCGACCTCGCGTCTCGAACCGCAATACACGATGCCCGACTCGCCTTCGTGCCTGGCGAGAATCGCCTCGAGCTGCTTGTGCAGCTGGCCGCGCCGCAGAACGCGGTACGTGAGGTTCGGCCGATCGAAGGACCCGACGAGCACCAGCGCATCGTTCAGTCGCAACTCGTGCACGATGTCGTGCCGCACCCGTTCGGTCGCCGTCGCGGTAAACGCATGAAGCGACGCGCCGGGGAAGTCCTCGCGCAGGCCGCCAAGCTGGCGATATTCGGGCCGGAAGTCGTGACCCCACTGGCTGATGCAGTGGGCTTCGTCGATCGCGATGAACCGCACGCCGCACTGGCCCAGCATGCGCCGGAAGCCCTGGCTGCCTTCGCCGACGAGGCGCTCGGGCGAAACGTACAGCAGACGGCAGCGGTCCTCGCGCAGGCTCGCGACCACCTCGTCGCGTTCAGAAGACGTCTGGGTGCTGTTCAGGAATGCCGCCGCGACTCCGTCGACGCGCAGGCCGTCGACCTGGTCTTTCATCAGCGAGATCAGCGGCGAGACGACGAGCGCAACACCCTGTCGTGGCGACCCGGTCCGGTTGAGGACCGGCGGTACCAGGGCCGGCGCCTGGAAGCAGAGCGACTTTCCGCCGCCGGTTGGAAGGATGACGAGACTGTCGCGTCCGTCGAGGATCGCGTGCATGGCCTCGCGCTGCAGCGGCCGGAAATCCGAGAAACCCCAGATGCGATGCAGAGCGTCGCGCAGGGCCTGGTCGTACGTGGCGATTACGATTTCCTCGCGTAGCGGGTGGTGACGTAGTCGTCCACGAGTCCCTGGAATGCCGCGGCCAGTTCTTCGTAGGTGCCTCGCAGCGTGGAGTGATGCTGGCCGTCGATGTAGATGGGACAGTTGGGCGCTTCGCCCGTGCCCGGAAGACTGATGCCGATGTTCGCCGCCTTCGACTCGCCCGGTCCGTTGACGACGCAGCCCATCACCGCGAGCGTCATCGTCTCGACCCCGTCGTACTGTGTCTTCCAGGCGGGCATCTGCTCGCGGATGTAATCCTGGATGCGTTCGGCAAGTTCCTGGAAGGTGGAACTGGTCGTGCGCCCGCACCCCGGGCATGCCGTGACGCTCGGCGAAAACGACCGCAGGCCGAGCGACTGCAGCAGTTCGCACGCCGCGTACACTTCTTCGCGGCGATCGCCGCCCGGGCGCGGCGTGAGCGACACGCGGATGGTGTCGCCGATCCCTTCGGCGAGCAGCACTCCCATGGCCGCGGACGACCACACGAGGCCTTTAATCCCCATGCCCGCTTCGGTGAGACCGAGATGAAGCGGCTGATCGGTCTGCTTCGCCAGCGCGCGATACACGGCGATCAGATCCCGGGGCCTGGATGTCTTGCACGAGATGATGATCTGGTCCTTGCGCAGGCCGCTGTCGATCGCGAGCTCGGTTGACTCGACCGCGGACAGCACCATGCACTCGTTGATGATCTCCTCGGAGTCCTTCCCGAGATTGCGATCGGTATTCTCCTGCATCTTCGCGACGACGAGCTCCTGGTTCAGGGAGCCGCCGTTCACGCCAATGCGTACAGGCTTGCCGTGCGTCACTGCCACCTGGCAGATGGTGGAGAACTGCTCATCGCGACGCTTCCCGGTGCCGACGTTTCCCGGGTTGATCCGGTACTTGTCCAGCGCTTCCGCGCACCTGGGAAATTTCGTCAGCAGCAGGTGGCCGTTGTAATGGAAGTCGCCGATGAGTGGCGCCGTGCAACCGGCGTCGAGCATCCGCTGCTTGATTTCGGGAACGGCCGCCGCGGCGTCGTTGTTGTTCACCGTGACGCGCACGAGCTCCGAGCCGGCCTCGGCCAGCTCGATGCACTGCGTGGCGGTGGACGCCGCGTCCGCGGTGTCGGTCATCGTCATCGACTGCACGACGATCGGCGCGCCGCCGCCAACCTGGACGCGTCCGACTTTCACGCCCACGGTCTTGTGGAGCCGTATAAGTGCCATGAAACCCTCATGATAGCATCGTGCCCATGCGCTCAATTGTCGTCCGCGAGTTCGGTACGCCCGAGGTGATGCGGGTCGAAACCGTGCCTGATCCGGCGCCGTCGGCGTCGCAGGTCCTGGTGCGCGTGCACTCGGTCGGCGTGAACCCGGTCGACACCTATATTCGCAGCGGCGTTTATGCAGCGAAGCCGCCGCTGCCGTACACACCGGGCAACGACGGCGCGGGTGAGGTGCTTGCCGTCGGTGGCGAGGTGAGCGGCTTCAAACCCGGCGACCGCGTCTATATCGCCAACGACAACCTGGCCACGCCGCGCACGGGCCTGTGCGCGGAACAGGCGCTCTGTTCGCCGTCGCAGCTACACCGGCTACCCGAGCACGTCAGCTTCGCGCAGGGTGCTGCGATGGGCGTCCCGTACGCAACGGCCTACTACTCGTTGTTCAGGCGCGCGAACGCGCGGCCGGCCGAGACGATTCTCGTCCACGGCGCGAGCGGCGGCGTCGGCATCGCGGCGGTCGAACTGGCGCGCGCGCACGGGATGTTCGTCATCGGCACGGCAAGCACGGACCGCGGCCGCGAGGCGGTGCTCGCACACGGCGCGCACGTCGTCGTCGACCACAAGGATCCCGGATATCTCGACGCGATAACGAAGGCCACCGGAGGGAAGGGCGTCGACGTCATCCTCGAGATGGCCGCGCACGTCAATCTCGACAAGGACCTGACACTCCTTGCGAAACAGGGGCGCGTCGTGATCATCGGAAGCCGCGGCCGGATCGAGATCGACCCTCGCGGCACCATGGGCCGCGAAGCGTCCATCCACGGGATGCTGCTGTTCGGCGTCACGCCGCAGGAACTTGCCGCCACCCACGCGGCGCTCGTAGCCGGACTGGAGAACGGCACGCTCCGTCCGCTCGTCGGCCAGGAGTTCGCGCTGGCGGATGCGCCCAGGGCGCATGAAGCCGTGCTCGCCGGGGGCGCCGTGGGTAAGGTTGTGATCAACCCCTGACCTTTTTGCCGCCTGTCGACTCCACCGCAACTACCGACAACTCGTCCCGGCTGAGCTAGGTATAATCAGGGCGCCACCCCGTCACGCCCAGGGAAAGCCGGAGATTTACTACATGCCGCAGGTACGCCTGACACCAGGCCGCGTGCTCGCGCTCGCGCTGGTCGCGTTCGTTTGCATCACCACACTCACGCTCGCCTCGAGAAACGCCGGCGCACAACAGCCCCCGGGGCAGGCGGAAGCCGCCTCGCCCGGCAAGGCGGTCTACGACAAGCACTGCGTGGAGTGCCACGGTTCGACCGGCAAGGGCGATGGTCCGGCGGCCATGATGATGGTGCCTCACCCGCGGGATTTCACGAGCGGCCGCTACAAGATCCGCAGCACGGAAACCGGCAGCATTCCCACCGACGACGACCTGCTGCGCAGCGTGCGGCAGGGGCTGTATGGCAGTGCGATGCCCGCGTGGGAGCCGATCCTTTCCGACGCCGACATCCGCGCCGTCGTGCACTACATCAAGAAGCTGTCGCCCCGGTTCGCCGACGAGCAGCCGCAACCGGTCACGGCCTCCAGCCCGGTTGCCGCCACCCCGGAGAGCGTCACCCGCGGCGCAGCCGTCTACGGGAAGCTCGAGTGCGGGAAGTGTCATGGCAACAACGGCCGCGGCACGGGCGCCACCGCGACATCGTTCGAGGACGAGTGGGGTTACCCCCTGCGCGCGGCCGACCTGAGCGAACCGTGGACCTTCCACGGCGGGCCGACACCCGCCGACGTCTTCATGCGTTTCCGCGCGGGAATCTCCGGAACGCCGATGCCCTCATACCAGGGCGCGGCAACCGACGCGGAGATGTGGGACCTCGCGAACTACGTCGGCTCGATGCGTCGAAAGCCCGTGTGGGAGATGAACGCCGGGGAGGTCGCGGCGTTCTACAAGCAGCAAGAGGCCGACGCGCTGGCGAACCCGGTGCGGCGCGGTGAGTATCTCGTGAATGTTCTCGCCTGCCCGGCCTGCCATTCCCCCGCCGACAGCGAGAAACGGATGCTTCCGGGAATGCGACTGGCGGGCGGCCTCCGGATGCACCTCGAGCCATTCGGCACCTACACGACCGGCAATCTCACCTCCGACAAGGAGACCGGTCTGGGCAACTGGACCGACGACGAGATCAAACGTGTGATCACGAAGGGCACTCTGAGGGACGGCACCCGACTGCTCCCCTTCCCCATGGACTGGCCCGCGTTCTCGACGATGAAGGAGTCGGACATCAATGCGATCGTGGCGTACCTGCGAACAGTTCCACCGGTCAGGAACAAGGTTCCACGGCCGGCGCGAACACCGCTGCCGGCGTACATCTGGGGGAAGTTCCGGATGTTGATCCTCGGTGAGGACATCCCCAGCTACTTCGACGGCGGCAACGCCGGCATCGCCGGGGGGACACAGAAATGAAACGATTCCTGAAGTGGGCCGCCGCCATCGTGGCCGTGGTCGCGCTCGTCGGGTTCCTGGCGTTCCTCTACAACATCCCGCCCTTCTTCCTGACGCCGCCTGAAGAATTCGGCGCCGACATGGCGAAGGCGGCCCCGCCAGTCGACACCATCGCCGACCCGGCGCAGCGCGCCATTGCCGCGCGCGGCCGCCAGATCGTGATGAACACCGGTTGCCTGGGCTGCCACGCCACCAACGGCTCACAGGGGCCGGACCTGACGAAGTACCTCGCGGGCGGCGGGGTCAAGATTTTCTCGAAGCACGGCACGTTCGTGAGCCGCAATCTGACACCTGACCCCGAGACCGGGTTGGCGCGGCGAACCGATGAGGAAGTGAAGCGTGTGCTCAGAAGCGGAACCTTCCCCGACGGGCACGTCGTCTCATACACCACCATGCCCTGGGGAAATTTCTCGAACTGGACCGAAGAGGATCGGCACGCTGTCGTGGTGTACCTGCGGAACCTGCCGGCGGTGAAGCACCGCATCCCCGACCCGTCGTTCGAACCGGCTGACCTTCCGCCCGACGCGCTCGAGGGCATTTTCGGACTCAAGGACTACGGGATCAACTAGACTCGTCGGAGAAGGAGTTTTTCTGATGAAACGAGCTCTCGCACTCCTCGCGTTTTGCGCGTTCGGCGTCACGGGACTGCTCGCGCAGCAGCACGGCGCAGACACGGACAAGATGCAAGGCGGCGGCAGCCTGCCGGCTGGCTGGAGCGTCCGGCTGGACAGCGGTGCCACCAAGCCGGACGGTGTCAGCGTGACGCCGATGGGCGGGGGCATCCACTTCAAGTCCGGTCCGGCGGGCATCTACTATCGCAGCGCAGACGCGAAGAGCGGCAGCTACGAAGTGCACGCCTCGTTCAACCAGGTCGAACCGGCAGAGCATCCGGAAGCGTACGGGCTGTTTGTCGGAGGCTCGAACCTCGCGGGCGCCACGCAGAAATACACCTACTTCCTCGTGCGCCAGGACGGCATGTTCATGGTCTCGCGTCGCGACGGCGCGAACGTCAAAGCGGTTGTGCCGTGGACGTCGAACGCCGCCGTGAAGAAGACCGACGCCTCCACAAAGGGGACCAACATGCTCTCCATCGTCGTAGCGCCCGACAAGACGCGCTTCCTGGTGAATGGCACTGAGGTGAGCTCTCAACCGACTTCGGGCGTCGACGGGTCAGGCATCGCCGGCATGCGGATCAACCACAACCTGAACGTTCACGTCGACGGCTTCGGCGTGAAGTGAACACGATTGACTGGCCGCCGCCGCGCCAGCCGCGGCGGCGGGGCCGTCTGCTCCTTTTCGGTGCCATCGCCCTCGCCCTCTTCGGCGGAGGAACGGCACTCTCCTACTACGTCGAATCCCTCTGGTTCGAATCCCTCGGATTCTCCGAGGTGTTCTGGAAGACGCTGCGGTTCCAGAGCGTCATCTTCACGGCATTCACCCTCGCTACCTTCCTGCTTCTGTTCGCCGCGTACCTCGCGCTCAAGCCCGCACGGCTCGATCTCACCAGCGGTCCGATCCTGATCAACGGGCAGCCGCTCCGGCTGCCGGTCGAACCGGTGCTGCGGCTCATCGCGCTTGTGGCCTCGGCATTTCTCGGAGTGGTCACGGGCCTGGGAATGATGGGGAGCTGGACCACCTTCGCGCTGTACTGGAACCAGGCTCCGTCGGCCAATGCGGCCCTCGACCCGATCTTCGGGCGCCCGGCGACCTTCTATCTCTTTACGCTTCCGGTGTGGCAGCTCGCCGCCGGCTGGCTGACCTCGCTCGCCGTCATCGTGGGCGTCGTGGCGGTGTTCTTCGCGGTCATCGCGGGCGGGTCACGTGTGCTCACGCGGGGCACGACGAACAGCAGTTCAGCGCTGCGCGGTTTGTCGATCGCCGCCGCAGCAGTCCTGCTGGCGTTCGCGGCCCAGACCTACGTCGGCCGTTACGACCGCATTCTCCAGGACCATACGATCTTCGCAGGCATCACCTACACGGACGCGCACGTGATGGTGCCAGGTCTGCTCTATGTCGCGATTGCGCTGGTCCTGGGCGCGCTCTTCTGCGTCGTCAATGCCGTCGCGGCTCCGCGGCTTCGGTGGATCGTGCTCGCGCTGGTCCCCGCCGTGGCGATGTACGTGCTCGTCACGCTGGTCGCCTGGTATGTCAACGGGTTCGTCGTCAAGCCGAACGAACTGGTGCGTGAGCGGCCGTACATCACGAACAACATCGCATCCACGCAGGAAGCGTTCGGGCTGAACCGCATCGCCCAGGTCCCATTTCCGGCCGACGCGGGGCTCGCCGCCATCGACGCCGACAACAACAAGGAGACGTTCGACAACATCCGGCTGTGGGACTGGCGCGCGCTGCAGGATACGTTGAGACAGATCCAGGAGATTCGCACCTACTACGACTTCCCGGACATCGACATCGACCGCTACACCATCGATGGCCAGGTGCGGCAGATGATGCTGGCGGTCCGCGAGCTCAACGTCGAACGCCTGCCTGAAAGCAGCCGCAACTGGATCAACGAGAAGCTGATTTACACGCACGGATACGGCGTGACGATGAATCCGGTGAACGGGTTCACGCCTGAAGGTCTGCCGGAACTCCTGTTCGGCAACATGCCGGTCCAGAGCACCTTCCCCGGGCTGACGCTCACGCGTCCGCAGATCTACTTCGGCGAGCTGACGAACACCGACGTGTACGTGAAGACGAACCAGAAGGAGTTCGACTACCCGCAGGGTGAAACCAACAGCTTTGCCACCTACGAGGGGACGGGCGGCATCGAAGTGGGCGGCTTCTTCCGGCGCGCCATGATCGCGCTGGACCGCGGCGACCTGACCAAGGTCCCCTTCAGCGACGACATCACGTCAGGCAGCCGCCTGCTGATGCGACGGAACATCCGCGACCGCCTGTCGACGGTGGCGCCGTTCCTCACATTCGATGCCGATCCCTACATCGTCGTCACGAAGGATGGCCGGCTCGTGTGGATCGTGGATGGGTTCACGACTTCCGCTTCGTACCCGTACGCGCGGCACTACAGGCTCGGCAACGAGCGGGTCAACTACATCCGCAACAGCGTCAAGGCGACCATCGACGCCTACGACGGCACCGTCACCTTCTACGTCTTCGATCCTGAGGACCCCGTGATTGCGGGTTATCGCCGCATCTTCCCGAGCCTGTTCAGGGATGCGGCCGAAATGACCGCAGACATCCGGAGCCACGTGCGCTATCCGGAACTGTTGCTCGAGATGCAGGCGGCGGTCTACGGGCTGTACCACATGACGTCGCCCGACGTGTTCTACAACCGGGAAGATCTGTGGACGGTCGCCTCAGAGGTCCGCTCCAATGACCCCGGTCAGCAGGCAGCGCAGACCTTCGAACCCAATTTCGTCCTGATGAAACTGCCGGGCGAACAGGCGACCGAGTTCGTGGAGATTCTGCCGTTCACTCCGGCCAACAGGAACAACCTCATTGGCTGGATAGCCGGACGCAGCGACGGTTCGAATTACGGCAAGGCGCTGGTATACGACTTTCCCAAGACGCGGCTCGTAGACGGTCCTCTCCAGATCGAGGCCCGCATCGATCAGAACGCCCAGCTGTCGGGACAGTTGTCGCTGTGGAACCAGCAGGGCTCGCACGTGCGGCGCGGCACGCTGATCGTCATACCGGTCGGGACGGGGCTGTTGTACGCGGAGCCGATCTACCTGCAGGCGGAGCGCAGCCCGATGCCGGAGTTGCGGATCGTCGTGCTCGCACTCCAGGATCGGCTGGCGTACGGACCGAATTTCGAGACCGCCCTCGCCGCGCTGTTCGGCAATGCGGCCTCGACGCTCGGTTCGCCCGCCGCGGCCGGAGGCGCTGCGGCAGCACGACCGTCACAACCTGCTGCCGGCGGCGTCCCGCCGGTCGCCGGTTCTGCGACTCCATCGACTACCGACCAGTTGATCCGCGATGCCGCGAAGGACATCGAGGACTACCAGCGGCTCACCTCCGAAGGCAAGCTCGGAGAAGCGGGCCAACGGCTCGAGTCGTTGAAACAGAAGCTGCAAGACCTTCAGAATCGCCGGTAGTCGAGGCAGCGATCGTTACATAGGACCTGGCCGACGCGGCTTCACAGGGGTCCCCATGCTCGCGCCCGGGCGACGCTGATGCGCCACGGCGTCCCGCATGCCACAATTAGTGGATGCGAACTCTTTTGATTGCCCTGCTTCTCAGCGCGACTGCCTTCGCCCAGTCACGCACGTTTCCCGCGCCGCCCGATGTGGCCGCGCCTCCGGCTGATGCAGCGAAGACTGCGTCGGGCCTCGCGAGCAAGGTGCTGAAGCCAGGCTCGAGCAAGGACCATCCGGCCCGGACCGATATGGTCACCGTCCACTACACGGGGTGGACGACAGACGGCAAGATGTTCGACAGTTCGAGGACCGGACCGAACAAGCCGGTCACCTTCCCGCTGGACAGGGTCATCGCCGGCTGGACCGAAGGCGTTCAGCTGATGGTGCCCGGTGAAACGCGGCGGCTGTGGATTCCCGAGCCGCTCGCCTACCAGGGGCGTCGCGATCCGAAGGGCATGCTCGTGTTCGATGTCGAGCTGATATCGATCACCCGCCCGCCGCAGGCCCCGCCGGACGTCAAGGCCGTGCCTTCCGACGCGAAGAAAACCGCCAGCGGCCTGGCGTACAAGGTCCTCACACCCGGCACCGGTACGCGCCATCCGAGTTCGCGCAGCCAGGTCACCGTGCACTACTCCGGCTGGACGACCGACGGAAAGATGTTCGACAGTTCGGTGACGCGCGGCGAGCCCGCCACGTTCCCGCTCGACGGAGTGATCGCCGGCTGGACAGAGGGTGTGCAGCTGATGGTCGAGGGTGAGAAGGCCCGTTTCTGGATTCCCGAGGCGCTCGCCTACAAGGGCCAGAGTGCCCCATACGGAATGCTGGTGTTCGATATCGAACTCCTGAAAGCGCAGTGAGGGGTTCGGTGCGGACGGCGTGGGTTGCCGCCGCGGCACTGGCCCTGACGGTTTCCGGCTGCGGATCGGTCCCCGGCACGCAGCAGCTCGGAAACGCCGGGGCCGGAGACCCCCTCATACAACAGAAGCTCTCGACTTACGTCGTCGAGTTCCTGCGCAGGAATCCAACCACCAACACCTACCTGGGAGGCGTCGGGCTGAACCCGGCGCTGCGCGACGTGGACGGCACGCTGCGCGACGTGTCACCCCAGGCGATCGAGGAGGAAGATCGCTGGCTTGCGGGAGTGGCTCGCGAGCTCGGGGCCGTCGATGCTGACGCGCTGACACCGGCCGTCCTGATCGATCGTGACGTGGCGGTCGCGCAGATCCGCTTCCTCCTGCACCAGCACCAGGTCCGGCGCTACCAGGAACGCGCCGTCGACACCTACGTCGGCGAACCGTTCCGCGCGATCGACTGGCAGCTTCAGGGGCTCACGCAGACCGGCGACAAGTCCTACGGCACGCCGGACGAGTGGGCGCTTGTGATCAAGCGCGTCAAGTCGATCCCGGCCTATCTGGCAGCGGGCCAGGCGCAAATCGAGGCCGGCATCAAGGCGGGACGCGTCGCCGATCGACGCATGCTGGAGCGGGACGGGCTGGATACGAGCGCCGCAAATGCCAGTTACTTCGCCGAGACGCTGCCCGCGCTTGCCGCTCAGCGTCTGGCCGCTGGTGCCGACCGCGAGAAACTGCTGGCCGACGTGCGCGCCGCGGGCCGCGAGGCGTCGGCGGCTTACACGAAGTTCCGGACGTTCATCGCGACGACCTTCTTCGAGCCGGATTCCAAAACGATCAAGCAGGCGTTTGCGCAGGACAAGTTCGCAGCCGGCGCCACCGAGTACGACTGGGCGCTGCAGAACAATTTCCATCTCGACACAACAGCCCAGAAGCTGTTCGATGAATCGTGGCCGATCGTCGAGGCGACGCAAAAGCAGATGATCGATCTGGCACGGCAGATTGGCCAGCAGAAAGGATTGACGCTGCCTGCGGACGGCCCGCCGGCGGTGCGTGCGGTCTTCGATGAGCTCTCGAAGGACTACCCGAAGTCGGACGAGGAAATGATTGCGTGGTACCGCGACGCCGCGTTCCGTCTCGTGGAGTTCTCGCGCAAGACGGGGCTCTTCGACGTGCCCACCGACTACAAGCTCGAAGTCGTCGAGACACCGCCTCCGCTTCGCGCCTCGATCGACGGAGCGGCGTACTATCCCGCGCCGCCCTTCAAGGGATCGGGTGTCGGACGCTATTACGTGACACCCACCGGCAACGATCCCGCGGCGCTCGAGAGCAACAATCGCGCGGCGCTCGCAGATCTATCAGCGCACGAGGGCTTTCCAGGCCACGACTGGTACTACAAGGTGCTGACCGAGTCGCGCGCGAGCGGGTCACCTGTGCGATGGCTCACGCCCGGCGCGGTCGAGGATTCTTCGGCGATGTGGGAAGACTCGCTCCCGGCGGAAGGCTGGGGTCTGTACGCTGAAGCCCTGATGGCGGAACCGCAGAACGGCGCGCCGTCAGGCTTCTACTCGCCGGAAGAACGCATGTACCAATTGCAGGGCGAGCTTTACCGCGATCTGCGCGTCCGCATCGACACCGGCATCCACACCGGACGTCTCGGTTATGACGAGGCCGTGACTCTCTATTCGGAGGTCGTGGACTTCCTGCCGGGCGCCTGCGACGGCACGGGCCGACGACAGAGCGAGGCCAAGCGCGCGAGTTGCAACACGGCCGAACGCGCCATCTTCCGTTATTCGAAGTGGCCCACGCAGGCGATCACGTATCGTCTCGGGAAGGACGCCATCTACGCACTTCGGGCCGAGGCGTCAAAGCAGCTCGGCGCGAAGTTCTCGCTGAAGGACTTCCACCTGGCGTTCATTCGCGAGGGGACGATCCCGCCGGGCTACTTTCACGACGTGCTGCTGAAGGACCTGACGCAGCCGGACTCTCAGCGGTAAAGGTCAGCCTCGCGACGGCTGTTCGCGCCGCGGACTCGTACGATCGCTGATCTTCCGGGCTGCGCGCTGGAACCTGTCGGCCAGCTGACGCCGCGCGTCTTCCGGCACCATGCCAATCCTCGTGAGCTGCATCTGCGCCTGGCGCAGCTCATCCTGGGCGGCCCGCAACCGGCTGTCGTCATCGGCTTTCCCGCCGATGGTGTTGGCCGCGAGGGCCTCCTTCAGCATCGCGGCGAGCCTGGTGGTCGGCGACACGGCCGCGTCGGCCTGCGCCGCAGGGCCCGACAGGGACGCCGCGAGGGCTTCCACCTTGCCGACCAGCGTCTCCATGCGCTTGCGGTTCGATTCAGGATCCATGTCGGATCCGCCGAAGACGGCGGGCCAGCGGTTGATCACGGTGCCGAACGCCAGGGCGAACCGCTGATCAAGCGTGCGAGCGTGCTCCGGGTCGACGCCCCGCGCGTTAATCTCCTGTTGCCAGCGCGAACGGAACCCACGGGCCGTGGCCAGCAAATCGGCGGGCGGCTCGCTTCCCTCGGGCGCGGCGCCAATGGCCTCCAGTTCGGCGCAGATAGCTTCGCGCGCCGCGATCCGCTCGGCGCGCGCGGTGTCGTGACGCTGCGCATGCCTGGTGAAGAACTTGTCGCAGGCCGCGCGGAAGCGCTGCCAGATGGCTTCGGAGCGCGACTTCTTGACCGGGCCGATCGTCTTCCACTCGGCCTGGAGCTGGCGGATCTCGCCGGCCGTCTTGTCCCAGTCGGTGCTTTCCGCAAGAGCCTCTGCCTTTTCGCAGAGCGCCTCTTTCCGCGCGAGGTTCTCGTTCCACGTAGTCTTGCGTTCGGCGAGATCCTGGTGGCGGCGCGTGAAGAACCGGTCGCACGCGCCACGGAAGCGCTCCCAGATCGCTTTTTCACGTCCGCGTGACACGGGACCGATGGTCTTCCACTCGGCCTGCAGCGCCTTCAGAGCCTCCGAGGTCTTGATCCAGTCGGTGGAATCGGCCAGCGCTTCGGCCTGCTCGCAAAGCGTCATCTTCTTCGCAAGGTTCTCGGCGCGCTCGGTGGCCTGCGACGCGAAATGCGCTTCGCATTTCGCCCAGACTTCGTCGTGCGCGGTCTTGAAGCGGCGCCACAGCGCGTCGGCCTGTGCGCGCGGCACTTCGGCAGCCGCGCGCCACTGTTCCTGCAGTTCCCGCACTTCGCGCGCCGCGGCATCGAGATCTTCGGAGGTTCGCAGCGCCTCCATCCGTGCGCAGAGCTGCTCCTGGATCGCGACGTTCGCAAAGCGCTTCCAGTCGTCGGCTTCGCGCAGTTCGTGCAGCTTCGGCGTCAGCGCGGCTTGCACTTCCTTCAGCCGTCCCATCACTTCTTCGAAGTCCTGCTTGGTCGGCAGCGGAGGCATCGAGCCGAATGCTGTCTTCACGTCGCGAATTGCGCGGTCCGCCGCTTTCAGCGTGAGGTCAGGTTTCGCGGCGAGCGGCTCGACGCGGCCGAGAAGGTTGTGCAGGCGCGCAAGCGCTTCGCGGCGGGCTCGCGCGTCTGCCTCGCGCGCCTCGGCGTCGCGTGCCGCCATGCGCGCGGTCGACTCGTTATAGCGCGCCAGCAATTCCGGATCGATCTCGAGACCCAGGGCCACGTCGCTCCACTCGCGGCGCACGATGTTGAAGCGCTTTCGCGCCGACTGGAGGCTCTCGTCTCCCGCGGCTGCATCAGCCTCGGCTGCAAGCTCCACGAGCCGTGCGGCGCGCCGTTCGCGCTCCTGCTGCAGCGCGGCGTGCTCCGCGGCTTCCCGCGCCGCCCGCTCATCGTCGGTTTCGGCCGGCGCCGCAGGCGTCACCACCTCCGCGCCGAGCGGATCGCCGTGGGGAGGAGTCGTCATTTCATCGTCCGTCGATTCGATGACGGCGGCAGCCGCGGCCGCAGCTTCGATCGCAGCCGCTGCGGCAGCTTCTGCGGCCTCTCGAACCGCCTTCTCGTCGGCCTCGCGCATCATCGAACGGGCACGTTTCGACGCGCTCTTGTTGCGGCCGCTGGCCTCGACCTGCTCGAGTTCGGCGCGGTCGGTGATCAGCTCGAGCGCTCCGAGGGCCGTGTCCTTGAAATCGCTGTTCATCGCAACCGCGAGAATTTCGTCGTGCGCACCCTGCTCGATAATCGCCGCCAGCGCGCGCATCCTGATCGGCTCGAGCGCCGCGTGCCTTGCAACCGAACCGAGCGCGTGCGCCTCGCTGATCCGCGCCAGCGCCCGCGCGCCGGACGCTTCGCGCGTGGCGGTCTTCGCGACCTGGCCAAGTGCTCGCGCGTCCGTGATCGCATCGATCGCCTGCTGGCTCTCGGCTTCGCCTATTTCCTCGAACGACTCGAGCGCGATGTCGCGGAGCATGGACGCCGCCTGCGAGCGCACGCCCTCGTCGTGGTCGTCGCGGGTGATCGCCGCTAGGACTCCGGGGTCCATCAGCTTCGTGACCGCCGCCTTCCGCACGCGCGGGTCATCGTCCTCGCGTGCGGCGGCGGCAATGGCCTCTTTCTCCGACAGCGGCAGTTCCTCGACGAATGCGAGGCGCACGGCGGGGTCGGAATGCTTGTCGCGGGACTGGGCGCGGAAACGGTCGAGCAGTGTCATCTGTACTCTCCAGCCTGGCCGGGAAGCCAGCTTGTGAGGGCGGACCCGTCAGGGCCGCCGCGAAACTCCAAAACGTTCGAGCGCGACGATGATGTCGGCGCCGTGATTACCAACGCGGACCTCGCGATCGATTGCGAGAATCCGACCATCCGTTCCGATGTAAACCGTCCAGCGGCTCGGCAGGCCCAGTGGCCCGAGCACGCCGTAGGCACGTGCCACGCTTTTGTCCGGGTCGCTCAGAATCGGGACGTCGATACCTGTCGATGCCGCGAACTCACGGTTGATGTCGACCGTGTCGCAGCTGGCTGCGAATATGGTCGCGTCAAAACCGCCGAGTGCCTGCTTCGAGAGGCCAATCGACCGGCACTCCCAAGTACACCCGGTGGTGAAGGCCTTTGGGAACCAGGCCATCACGACGACGCGACCTCTGAGTTCCGAAAGGCGATACGTCCGGCCGTCAGAAGCTGCCAGCGAGAAGTCCGGCGCCTCGTCTCCGGCCGCAAGCTCAACTCGCGGTGCGGTGCGGTCGGGAGCCAGCAGGTTCACGAAAGCCGTTCCGAGCGCAGACATCAGCGCGCCGGTCTGGCGCCACGCGTTCACCGCAATCCTCCCAACGCCGGATGCCAGCCGTCCACGTCATTCTATGCACAAGTTCGCACCCCATCGGGTACTCTCGTTGCAAACTCCACGTGTCGATGGCCCACAGTTCAAAAATGCGGATCCTGCTCGCTGTCCCCCTGTCTGTCGCCCTGATGTTCTGCGGCGCGTGCAGCAAACTCGGAACCGGCAGCGACGCGACCGGCAGCCCCACGTCGCCGAGCGGTCCGCCGGCACTGGGTTCTGCGCTCGTGTACTCCGCCGTCGGCGCCAGCGACGTTCTGGGCTACGGCTCCACGACTCCATGCTTCCCCTTCGAGGACTGCAACGGGACCGGCTACGTATGGGTCGCCGCCAGGCAGCTTCGATCGCAGGGCCACACGGTCACGGTCGGCAACCTCGGAATTCCTGCCGCCGTGATCAGCCGCTCGTTCCAGGATCTCGGCTCCCAGAACGGCCGCCTCAATCCCGGGAACCTGATTGAACAGGAGATGCCCTTCGTGAGCCGCGAGGCCGATGTCGTCACCGTCTTCACAGGCGCAAACGACGTGAACAACATCACCGCCGCGCTCGGCAACGGCGCCGGCGGAAGCGATCCGGCGGCGTACATCGACCAGAAGGTCGCGACGTTCGCAGCAGACTACAGCACGCTGATCAACGGCATACGGGGCCGCGCCACGAAGTCGCGCATCATCGTGCTCAACCTGCCGAACATGGCGGCACTGCCCTTTCTTGCCACCGCATCCCTGGCGCAGAAGCAGGCGGCGCAGCGTGCGTCGGTGCGGATGACGACGACCGCCATCAATACGCTGCAGGGTGTCACGGTCATCGATCTCCTGTGCGATGCGCGAATGTACCAGTCGTCGTACTACTCGTCGGACGGATTTCACCCGAACGATGCCGGCTACGCATTTCTCGGCGGCGAAGTCGCGAGGGCGCTGACAAATTCGTCGTATGCCGCGCCACGCAGCAGTTGTCCGCAGATGACGCTCTTCTAAAAAGTCCCACATTGCTGCACACCGAGCTCCTGGCGGTTCTCTCCAGCGCGCTTCAGCGGCCACTCCCGGGCGCGAGCGCCCAGGCCTGGATGGCGCCGCAACCTCGCGGCAGCTGGCCACCGGGGTTCGACGCCAACGGCGTGCGGCACGCAGCCGGGTTGCTGCTGCTGTTCCCGGTGCGCGAGCACGGGCACCTTGTCCTCACGGTCCGCTCGGAGCACGTGCGCCACAGTGGTCAGGTGTCGCTGCCGGGCGGCGTCGTCGAACCGGGCGAAGCGTTCGAACAGGCGGCGCTGCGCGAGGCGCACGAAGAAATCTCGCTGCAGGGCGACAACGTTCGCGTCCTGGGCACACTCACGCCAGTCGACATTCCTGTCAGTGGCTTTCGCCTGCATCCGGTCGTCGGCGTCTGCGACCAACCTCCGTCGCTCATCGCAGCCGACGGCGAAGTGGCGCGGATTCTCGAGGTCCGGCTCGACGATTTGATGGCGCCGGGCGCCGTCGTCGTGACCGAGCGCGAGCGTGACGGCCAGCGCATCGCGGTTCCGGCGTTCAGCGTCGGCGGCGACGAAATCTGGGGCGCGACCGCGATGGTACTGGCGGAGCTGCTGGTTGTGCTGGGTTGGGCCGGCCCGGCCGAGTGATCCGACGATTGTGCAATATCAGCAAAAAAGACGTGACAAATTGCAAGATCGGCCGGTAAGAGAGCCATAAGTGAAGCCTGTTTCTTGCATAATTGGCACGAGTCAGTCGATAATGCACATTTTAGCCATCGCGGGATATCATGCGCGTTCCATTTGTTCGCGCAG
>Ga0207683_10001037_pt1 | contig 25343 bp, 21 predicted proteins | sample KBSM73metaG_FD_184333 | JGI IMG/M metagenome (GOLD analysis project Ga0207683, IMG submission 184333) | Miscanthus rhizosphere microbial communities from Kellogg Biological Station, Michigan, USA - KBS M7-3 metaG (SPAdes) (version 2) | ecosystem: Host-associated > Plants > Roots > Rhizosphere >... | reverse complement strand
CGCGCCGCGCCGCCGCCCGCGTAAGCGGTCCCGGACGCGGACGCTTTGTCATTCCGATCGTTCGTTCGGCCGCCGTCCGGACGCGGACGCTTTATCATTCCGCTCGGTCGTCCGGCTCGTCCGGCCGGGATGCGGACTGTCCGGCCGGACATCGGCGGCGTGCGCGGCGAGTTTCGCGTGCTTGCGCGTGGCGCGCGGCTCGCAATGCGCGGCGGGCATGGACGCATACACACCCTGGTCCCTGTCCGGCTGGCTGACCTCGACCGCGCTCGCGACGGTCGCGTTCTGGTCGATCTTCGGCGCGTGCGTCGACTCGCCGGTGGCTGCCGACGATCCGAGCGCGCGCGCTGTCATCGCGTGGGATCCGTTGCAGTGCGGGGATCCTCATCGCGTGATCGTCGAGCTCGATCCCGGCGATGCCGAGCCGATCGCGGCCTCGGCGCCGTGCGAGGTCGGCGCGGTCACGATCGACGCGCCGCACAGCGGGCTCTACACCGGCCGCGTGTACGCGTGGACCGCCGGCGCCACGATGCGGTCGGTCGCACCGCTCGAGCTCGCGCTCGACGCGCCGGTGACGCGCTGGGAGGTCCCGACGCCGCGGTGAGCGACGGAATGCGCGAGCTACGCGAGACTCGTCCGCGAGCGAGCGCGCGAGTCGCGTCAGCCAGCTACGCGCGCGTGGCGTCGGCGAGCGACCGTGCCAGCATCTCGACCGAGTACGGCTTCGACAGAAACCCGCGCGCTCCATCATCGAGCACCGACTGGATCTCCTCGTTCATCGTATGCCCGGACATCAGCACGACCGGAACCCCGGGATCGACCTCGCGCATCGCTGTAAACGTCGCGCGTCCGTTCATCCCCGGCATCACCATGTCGAGCACGACGGCCCGCAGGTCGTCCTTGCGCTCGCGGTAGATCACCAGCGCCTCGGCGCCGCCATCGGCCTCGACCGTGTCGTAGCCGAGGCTGCGCAGTGCGCTCGCGACCGAGCGACGAACGAGCTCGTCGTCGTCGACGACCAGCACGGTGCCGGTGCCTTCCGGGATCTCCCGTGCGACGCGCGGCCGGTCGCGCTCGGCGACCACGCGGGCGGCTGGCAACCGGACGCGCATCGTGGTGCCGCGCCCGCCGACGCCCTCGGCGATCTCGATCGTGCCGCCGTGCGTCTCGACGATGCCGAACACCGTCGCGAGGCCAAGGCCGGTGCCGCGCTCCGGCGTCTTCGTCGTGAAGTACGGCTCGAAGACCCGGTCGCGCAGCTCGACCGGGATTCCCGGGCCGTCGTCGCTGACCTCGAAGACCACCATGCCGCCCTCGCTGCGCGTGCGCAGGACGATCCGGCCGCCACGGCTCGCATCGGCGATCGCCTCGCTCGCGTTGACCGCGAGGTTCATCACGACCTGCTCGAGCTGCGCGGGGTCGCCGATCACGGTGCCCCGGCCATCCGCCTCGAGCTCGAAGCCGACCGAGACGCCGCCGAGCGTACGCGTCAGCAGCTCGGCCATGCCGCCGATCAGATCGTCCAGCGCGACCGGCGATGCGCGATGCTTGCCGCGGCGAGCAAACCCCAGCAGCGACCGGGTGAGCATCGCGGAGCGCTCGGTGATGTCATCGATGAGCGCGAGCGAGCGCCGGCGGTCCGGGGCGGTCTCGTGGACCGCGAGCTCGGCCGCGAGCAGCTTGACGCCGAAGATCAGGTTGTTGAAGTCGTGCGCGACACCACCGGCGAGCGTGCCGATCGCCTCGAGCCGCTGGCCGCGCTGCAGCCGCCGCTCGCTCTCGGCGCGCGCCGCCTCCGCCTCGACTTCGCGCGTGACATCGAAGAACGCGATCACGACGTGCGTGATGACGCCGACGTTGTTCGGAACCGGCCGCGCGAACGCCCGGACGTGCACGTAGCTCTCGTCCGGCCGGTGGATGGTGATGTCATCGACCACGACGACGCGCCGCTCCTGCAGCGCCCGCACGAACGGCAGGCGCTCCTCCGGGTACGGCTTGCGGTCCCGCGTGCAGATGCCGTAGGGCTGGGAGTAGCTGCCGACCTTGGCGTCATCTCGGCCGGCCTGGCCCATGATGTCGGCGAACGTGTTGTTCGCGTACACGAACTCGCCGTTCGGCGCGCGCGCGACCCAGATTCCGACGGGGAGATCGTCGGCGATCGCGTGAATGATGTCGTGGTCTGACGGTGCCTCGTCTCCCGACATCAGACGCCCGTGATAACACGGTCAGTGCGCTTCGCGGGTACCGATCCGGACGAGCAACTTCGCGAGGTCATCGGCGTGCTCCTCCTCCTTGGCGAGGATCTGCTCCATGAGCCGCCGCGTCGTCACGTCTTCGTTGGCGAGCCAGCGCACGATCTCGGAGTACGTCGAGACCGCGATGCGCTCGGCGACGAGGTCCTCGCGGATCATGTCCTCGAGCCGGTCGCACTCCTTGTACTCGGCGTGGCTGCGCGTCGCGAGGCCCTCCGGGCTGAAGTTCGGATTGCCGCCGAGCTCCGCGATGCGGTCGGCGACCATGTCCGCGTGCAGCTGCTCCTCGGTCGCGTGCTCCAGGAACTCCGCGGCGACGCTCTCGGAGTGGATGCCCTGCGCCATGTAGTAATGATTCTTGTAGCGGAGCGTGCACACGACCTCGGTGGCCAGGACCTCGTTCAGGACCTCGATCACCTTGTCCTTGTCCGCCTTGTAAGAGGCCGTCACGGCACCGTCTTCCATCTTCTGACGCGCGCGACGGCGGATCTCCTCGATGTCAGCCTTGAACGTGTTCATGCCCACTTGCCCACGCAAAACGCGTTCCCACCTCAAGCCTGCGAAAAGTCCGGTACGGTCCGCGCGTCACTGACACACGGGCGCGCTCGCCCGGTACCATACAGCGGCAGTGCTGCGCTGGCCGGGTAACCTTCTCCACTCACTCTTCCTCGTGCTCGTGCTTTTCGTCGCGAGCCTGGTCTACGGGATCGCCCGCCTCGGATGCTGGCTGTTCATCTGGGGACCGAACCGTGCGCGCGCGGTCGCACGCCTGCGCGGCTGGATGCTCCGCCACACGATGTCGGCGCTCGGCGCGACCTTCATCAAGCTCGGCCAGGTGATGTCGACCCGGCCCGATCTCTTCCCGCCCGAGATCATCGATCAGCTGCGTCACCTCCAGGACCGACTCCCGCCATTCTCGTTCGGCAAGGTTCGCCGCGTGGTCGAAGAGGATCTCGGCAAGCCGCTCACCGAGGTGTTCTCCGAGCTCGACGAGAAGCCGGTCGCCGCCGCGTCGGTCGCCCAGGTCCATCGCGCGCGCCTGCGCGACGGCCGGGAGGTCGCGGTCAAGGTCCTCCGCCCCGGCGTCCGCCGCCAGGTCGAGCGCGACCAGGTCATCCTCATCGCGTTTGCCCGCGTGATCGCGCTGCGCCCGCTGTGGCGCCGCTCCGATCCGGTCGGCCACGTCCGCCACTTCGTCGAGGCGATCCACGACCAGACCGACCTCCGCATCGAGGCCGAGAACTACACGCGCTTCCGGAGCAACTTCGCCGGCAATCCGCGTGTCTCGTTCCCCGAGGTCCACGCCGAGCTGTGCTCGAGCCGCATCCTCATCATGGAGTTTGTCCGAGGCACCAAGATCGACGCCCTCCCGGCCGGTAAGACCTACCCGCGCCTGGCCGCGACGGTTCGCCAGACGATGTTCAAGATGTGCTTCGAGGACGGCTTCGTCCACGCCGACCTCCATCCGGGCAACATGGTCGTTCAGGACGACGACCGCCTGGTCCTCTTCGACGCCGGCCTCGCGAAGCTCCTCCACGAGGACGTCCTCATCCAGTTCATCGACATGACGAAGTGCATCGCGATGGGCACGCCCGACGACATCGTCGCCCACCTCAAGCGCTTCCATACCTATATCGGCGACATCGACTGGGAGGCGCTGCGCGTCGAGGTCACCGCGTTCGCCGCGAAGTTCCGCGCGCAGGACATGGCCCGCCTCGAGTACGGCGAGCTGATCGGCGAGATGTTCGCGATCGGCCGCAAGCATCACGTCCGTCCGGTCACCGACATGATGCTCGTGTTCGTCGCGCTGATCACGGCGCAGGGCATCGGCAAGATGCTCGAGCCGGATAACAACATCTGGAAAGAGGTCGCCATGTTCCTCATGCCGATCCTGATGAAGCGCAACGAGCGCATCCCCGACACCGCTGAAGCCAAGGCCGCCGCGACGGCATGAGGGCACTGGCGGCGGCGGCGGCGGCGGGGGTGCTGGCGGCGACGGTACTGGCGGTGCCGATGCTGGCGGTCGCGGTGCTGGGGTGCGGCGGCGCGAAGCCGGCGGAGCCGATGCCTGGCGTGGCCGAGAAGGCGCATCCGGTCACGCCCGTTCATCTGGGGCCCGGGTTCGGCCGTTTCTACCGGATTCCGCGCCCGGTGATCGCGATCGCCGATCCGCGACCCGATCTGACCGAGGAGCCGCGCTGGCCGCTCACGATCATGCAGCACCCGGCGCTCGAGCCGCAGTTCAACGTCGCGGGCGCGCTCGCCGACCCGGGCATCTCGTGGACCGAGCTGTGCGCGCGCGGCGTCCAGCACCGGCATGATCCATCGCGGCAGGACGAGCTCGCGTATCTCGGCGGCTGGTGCGCGGCGGAGCAACACGACGTGGAGCTGGCCGTGCGCGAGCTCGCGCCGCTGATGCGGTCGCCGGTGCCCGGCATCGCGAACGGCGCGCCGGTCGACATGGTGAACGTCCTCGTGGAGTCCGAGGACGCCGATCACGCGACGCAGATCCTTGCCGACCAGCAGCTCCGCGACCCGCACCTGTGGGACCTCTTGGCCGCGGCGTACTTCGAGGTCGGGAAGAACGACGACGCGCTCAGCGTGACGACGACGGCGATGCAGCTCGATCCGACCCCCGCGCCGGCCGCGACGTGCCACCGACTTGCGCGCGCGCTGCTGCTCGGCCCCGAGAGCCTGCGCCAGCTGCTGCTCGAGCAGCTCGCCGGGATGACGCGCGATCCGAGGCACGTCGATCCGACGTGCGAGTACCTCGCCGCCGCGGTCCCATGCGCGGTCGAGAGTGAGTGCCGCAAGTACTACGCGAACGAGCATCTCCACGGCGACGAGGTCTATATCGCGCTGCTCTACAACCGCTGGAGCGGGCAGCGCGACTGGTCGGGATGGATCGACTATGCGTGGGAAGCGCGCCGCATGCTCGCGGCGAACGGCGCACAAGAGCTGACGTTCGCTGCGATCGATGCAGCCGTGATCACCAGCGACTGCAAGGATGTTGCGCTGGCGAGCCTGGCGACCGACGTCGACGCGATGGCGGTGGGAATGAGCGGGACCTACAAGACCTGGATCCAGCCGAAGGTGTCGTGGGTCCACGCGTTGTCCGACGATCATGCGAAGTGCGCGGCGTTCCAAGCGCAGTGGCTCGCCGCGCATCCGCAGTAGCGGGGCCGCACTCTCGCGACGACGTCACCGCACCGTCCGGCCGTTCAAGCGCACGCATGGCCGTCTCGACGCTGTAGCAATCGACTTCACTACGCTCTAGCGAAGCGATCCCCCACGTCCCATGCGGTACACGCCGAATGCGATTTGTTTGCTCCCGTACGCGGGGCAGTTGGCCCCACATCAGCGGTTCCATCGTACCGACCGGCCCCGCTAGCCTGGTCCCATGAAGCACGCCTTCATTCTCCTGATGTTCGCGTTCCCGCTCGCCGGCTGTTTCGTCCGGACCGGTCCGCCCGGCCGGACGGTGGTCGAGGAGCGCCGCTCGTGTCCGCCTGCCCACCACTGGGAAGGCAACGCCTGCGTCCACAACGGCCACGGCCACGGCGACGACGACCACGGTCACGGTCACGGTCACGACCGCGACTGATCGATCGGTACGGTCACGGCTGCGACGGATCGACCGGCACGGTCACGATCGCGGCTGATCGATCGGCCTCACCGCGCTCTCACCGAAATCCGTCCATCGTGCCGTCAATGGTCACGAGTGGTTGCGACGAGCAATCGGCGCAATTGAGAACCGTCCCTAGATGTGGCGGTTCCCACGTACGGATGGGGCGCTAGCCTTTGTCATGAAGCGCACATTCTTTAGCCTGATCATCGCGTCCATCGTGGTGCCCCTTGCCGGCTGCGTCGTCCACGAGACGCCCGCTCGCCGGACTACCGTGATCGAGGAGCGCCACGTCGACCACGATCATGACCACGACCGGGATCATGGCCACGACCATGACCACGACCACGACCACGACCACGATCACGATCACGATCACGACCACTGACGTTTGGGCGGCGGATCGAGCGCGGTTCACCAGTGTCCACATCTGGTCAACCGCGTGGGCAGCCATGTGAGGTCGCGCGGTTAGCGCGCGCACATCCGTTGCACAACGCGGGCGCGTGCGCCTGCCGATCTCGACCACTCTCCTTGTCGCCTCGGTTCTCGCGACGGTTGCTCTCGCGCCGATCGCCGGCTGCAGTCACGCCGGCTCGGACCAGTCGGACGCGGGCCGGACGCCGGACAGCCGGCAGTTCACGGTCGACGTGAACCCGCCGGACATGTCCGTGGCGCCGACGTACCTCTGTCATCAGGCCCCGCCCCAGGGGGCTCCGCAGCCGGTGCCGCCGCCCATGCCGGCGAGCTGTCCGGCCCTCGTGTCCGGCACCAATGACATCACGTCGACCGGCCACGCGCGCGAGTTCATCCTCGTGTTGCCGACCGACCCGCAGCCCGGCGAGACGTTCCCCGTGCTGTTCATGTGGCACTGGATCGGCGGCAGCGCGAACGGCTTCCTGCAGAAGGGCGAGGTCCAGGCCGCCGCCGATCAGCAGCGGTTCATCGCGGTGATCCCGGGCGCCGAGGGCGCGATGGTCGCGCTGACCTCGTTCAACACGAAGTGGCCTTTCGACATCACGCAGTCCCCCGATCGCATGAACGAGGAGTTCACGTTCTTCGATGACATGCTCGCGTGTGTCGAGGCGCAGTTCCCGGTCGATCAGAACTGCGTGTCCACGGTCGGCGTGAGCGCCGGCGCGCTGTTCACCGATCAGCTCGCGCAGGCGCGCAGCAACCGGCTCGCGTCGTTCCTCTCGCTATCGGGCGGCGTCGGCGACACGATCATCAAGCCGTGGGCCGGCACCGGCACGCACAAGCTGCCCGGCGTCGTGCTGTGGGGCGGCGACGGCCCGCCCACGATGGACGGCAACAAGGACATCCTCGGGTGCGCGGGCATCGGCATGGACTTCTCGGTCGCATCGCGCGATCTCGAGACCGGGCTCGAGGCGGATGGCCACTTCTTCATCGAGTGCCGCCACAACTGCGGCCACGTCGAGCCGCCGCTCCTGCCCGCGCCTGGCGAGTCGAAGTACGCCGGCATGTGGCAGTTCGCGCTCAACCATCCGTTCTGGTTGCCCGCCGGTCAGTCGCCGTTCCTCGAGCACGGCCTGCCCGCCGACATGCCGAGCTGGTGCGGCATCGGCGCGAACAGCGAGACGCCGCGCTCGGGCTCGGGGTGTCCCGCCGCCGAGAATCCGTGCGTGAACTAGATCAGGCCATGGCGGCGCAGCTTGTTGATGAACGTCGTGCGAGGCATGCCGAGCGCACGCGCCGCGTGTGATTGGTTGCCGTTTGCGGCGGCGAGCGCGGCGGTGAGCCGGCGGCGCTCGATCTCGTCCATCACCGCGTCGTGGGGGACGCTCGGCTCGGCCGCGACCTCCTCCGGGAGCGCGCGCTCCGGCAGGTCGAGATCCGAGGCCTCGATCGCCGCGTCTTCTCCGAGCACGAGTGCGCGCTCGAGGACATTGGCGAGCTCGCGGACATTCCCCGGCCAGCTGTAAGCCATCAGCTTTGCGAGTGCGTCGTCGGAGATCGGTCGCACCGGCCGGCCCGAGCGGCGCGCCGCGCGCGGCAGGATCGCATCACACAGCGCCGGGACGTCGCCTCGGCGGGCGCGCAGCGGCGGCACCGTGAGCTCGACGACGCGCAGCCGGAAGTAGAGGTCCTCGCGGAACTCGCCCCGCGCGACCATCGCCGCGAGGTCGCGGTGCGTGGCGACGATGACGCGCGCATCGACGGTCACGGGGACGGTCGCGCCGACGCGCAGCACCACGCGGTCCTCGATCACGCGCAACAGCTTGGCCTGGAGCTCGAGCGGTAGCTCGCCGATCTCGTCGAGGAAGAGCGTGCCGCCGTCGGCAAGCTCGATCGGACCGCGCCGGGTGCGCGAGGCGCCGGTGAACGCACCGCGCTCGTGACCGAACAGCTCGCTCTCGAAGACACTGGGCGCGACCGCCGCGCAGTCGACGTGCATGAACGGCCCGCGCCCGCTCACCGCGTGCAGCGCGCGCGCCACGACGCCCTTGCCGGTGCCGCTCTCGCCGAGCACGAGCACGCTCGCATCGCTCTTGCCGACGCGCTCGATCGTCGCGGCCAGCTCGCGCATCGGCTTCGAGTCGCCGATCAACGAGCCGCCCGCCGCCTCGACGCGCGCGCGCAAGAAGCGGTTCTCGTCCTCGAGCTTGTCGCGCAGCTCGCGGATCTCGACGTTCTGCGCCTCGAGCGTCTCCTTCTGTCCCTCGAGCGTACGCGTCATCGTCGCGATCCGGCCGTACGCGCGCGCGTTCGCCAGCGCCACCGCGAGCTGACTCGCCAGCGCGCCGAGCAGATCGCGATCCTGCGACGAGTACAGATCGCCGCTCTTGCGCGGTCCGAGCACGAGCCACGCCTCCGGCTCGGTGTGGCCGGTCGCGACCGGAATCGCCACACCACCGTCGGGCGCGCGCGGCTCGGGCGCCGCCGCACCGACGGCATGCTCGACGGTCCACGGCTCGCGCGGCCGCCGCACATAGAATGCGCCGCTCGCGGCACGCACGGCCGCGACCACGAGCTCGACCGCTTCGCGCGCCAGCTGGGCCGGTTCGCGCAGCCGCGCCAGGCTCTCGCTCGCCTGCCGCAGCGCCTCTACATAATGATGGCGGTCGCGGAAGAACCGCCGATCGATCCAGCCGGTCACGCGCGCGCGCAAGGGGCCGAACGCCGCCGCCGCCGCGACACCGGCGACGAGGTAGCCCCACGGCCCCGACGCGATCTGCGCGGTCCCCCACCCGGCGGCGAGCACCACGCCGACGAACGCGACCACCGCCGCGCTCGTCGCGAACGCGTGCCCGATCAACGCGTCGACATCGCCGAGCCGCACGCGCAGCACCGCGAGCCCGTAGCCGACGAACGCACCGACGGCGCTCGCGATCGTGAACGGCTGGTACGTGAAGATCAGGAACCGGTCGAGCCCCGCGAGCGCGAACGGCACTGCGGCGAGGATCGGGAGCGCGCTGAGCGCGTGCCCGAACACCATCCACCGCAGCTGCGCCTTCGCCTCGCCGGTCGCGGAACGATGCGCGCGCAGCTCGGCCCACAGCCCGACGAGCGTGTGCACGGGCAACAGCGCGATCTGCGCCGCGATGCAGCCGACCACCCACGCGAGCGCGCCGTCGCTGCTGCGATCGGTCACCGCGCGCACGAGCGCCACGCCGCACACGACCGCGAGCCCCGCCGACAGCGCCATCAGCACGCGCTGCGCCCGCCGCCCGCCGGTGCCGAGCCCGAGCGCGAGGTCGAGCGCCACGCCCGGCCCCGCGAACAGCGCGAGCAGGAACCCGACGGCGAGCACCGGATGAACGATCAGCTTCGTCCAGCTGAGCGCCCCGACGAACACGATCGCGTACACGAACGCCGCGCGGAAGAACCGCCTTGCGTGCGCATCGTCGGGCCGCGCGCGCCGCGCGACGATGCCGGCGCCGAGCAGCACGGCCGCGAGCAGCGTCGCGACGAAGCTCCACCACGGTGGCTCCGACGCTGCCAGCACGATCGTCTCGTCGTGCTCGTGCGTCCCGATCCGCACGGTCTCGCCCGGCGCGCGGCCGAGCACGCGAAACGCATAATCCAGCGTGCTCGCCACCGGCGCACCGTCGATGCGCTCGATCACCTCGCCCTCGTGCAGCGCGCCGCGCTCGACGTGAACGATCCGCCGCCCGAGGAACGCCTGGAAGCCCTTGTCGGGCGCACGCCACGCCGCGATCACCACCGCGACCGCATACGCGATCGCGAGGACGGCGGGCAGGACGTGGCGGCGCACGGCCGCGCATCCTACTTCGGATAGTGGACGCGTCCGCGCACGATCTTTGCGAACGGCGTCAGCGTCGCCTCGGGGGCCGAGGTCGCGGACATGATGTGTCGGACCTCGATGCCGCGCGCGATCAGGAAGTCCGCGACGATCCGGCGGTGACACCGCCACCACACCGCCTCGGCGCACATGATCGCGCTCGGGGTCTTGCGCGCTTCGCGCACGAGCGCGACCAATCCGGCCCGGAACTCCGCGGTCAGCGCGTAGTCGGCGTAGTTCTTGAAGCTCGCGTTCTCCCAGGCATCGTTCGCCAGGGCCGGCGGCTTCTTCGCCTTGCCGCGCCGCCCGCCGAGCGCCTCGTCGATCCGGTACGCCACGTCGCGCTTGGCGAGCGCCACCGCGATCCGACCTTCGTTGAACTGCGGGTTCGCGCGCGACCGCCGGATGCTCCTGATATCGACGATCTCCTCGACGCCGTGCGCCTTCACGACCGTGGCGAGCTCCGCCACGGTGCGCGTCGAGTGGCCGACGGTCCAGATGATCATCCGCCGGAGGCCGCGAGCAGCTGCTCCAGCCGCTCGAGCAGCGCCGGGCTCTGGGACGGCGAGGACGCCGCGAGATCGATCGTCGCCAGCTTCACGAGCATCGCGTCCGTCCCGGTCTGCCGCCCGCGCAGCGCGAGCGCCGCCCTGCATGCCTTCACCAGCATCTCGTGCGCGGTCCGCGGACTGATCTCCATGAGCTCGCGCGCATTCGTCAGCGCCTCGCGCACCTCGCCGAGCACGCGATGATCGTGCTGCACCAGCACCTCGCGCTGATTGATCGCGCCGAGCGACTCCAGGTACTTCACGAGCCCCTCGGCGGTCATCCGCGCGAGCCCCGGCGGCTCCTCGTCCAGGCGGTGGTCGAACTGCACGAGCTCCCAGCGATCCGCCGCGCGCATCGCGCGACACACATCGCCCGTCACGTACGACTTCAGCACGGCCTTGATGCCCTCGAGCGCGTCGGCGTGCCGCCCGAGATCGGTGCCCTGAAGCGCGTCGTTGAGTGGCCCGAGCTTCGCCGCGAGGTCCGCGATCCCGCGCCGCACGAGCAGCGCGCGCTTGAGCGTCGTCAGGTACTCGGGCACGAGCGTCGATGACTCGGCATCCGGCACGAACGCCGCGTACACCGCGCTGACGAGCGCGTGGATGCCCTCGCTCACGCTGCTCGTCGTGTCGTCGAGGAGCCCGAGCACCTGCCCGGTCTGCCCGGCTGCGAGCGCCACCTCGCGGCGCTCGGTCCCGTCGTCGAGCTGCGTCTTGAGACCGTACTCGATGGCGGCGACCTGCTTCTTCACGTCGCTCCACAGCTCGCTGTCGGGCCGCGCGCCACCGCCGGCGCCGTCGAGGCCCGCGACGAGGTTGCCGATGTCGCCGATGTCGAGCTCGAAGCTCTTCTCCTCCGGCGCCTCGAAGTCGCCGAACTCGAGATCCTCGTCGGCCTCTCCGGTGATCGTCAGCTCGGCCTCGTCGTCGATCCGCTGGCAATAGGCGATCAGCGCGGTCAGCGGCCGGAACGCTCCGTCCCAGATCAGCCGCAGCTTCGCAGCAGCCATCTCCGGATCGGCCGGCGCATTGCGGCTCGCGACGAACAGCCCGTACAGGCTTTCATCGATCTTCTTCAGCTCGTCGAGCGCCTCCAGCGCGAGCTTTACCAGCTCGACTGCCTCCGTCCTGATGCTCGGCGTGCCGATCGCTCGCAGCCTGGGGTCCACGTCGTCTGCCCCGATCGTGCCAGATTCCCGTCGATCCGTCGATTTTCGGCGCTACGCTTCAGACATGGCGCGCCCCTCCGCGGCCCTCGTGACGGCCCTTCGCGGCACCGCCGCACGCCTGAACACCAACGCAGCGTACGCCTGGGGACACCACGGCCTATGTAATTGCGGCCACCTCGTCCAGACGCTCTGCCGGCTGCCTCCGGCCCGCATCCACGCGGTGGCCCTCGAAGGCGACGGCGACTGGGAGACCCTGGCCAACGCCTACTGTCCGACTTCCGGTCACGCGATCGACGACATCCTCACCGCGCTCGTCGCCGCCGGCCTCACCACCGACGACGTCCGCCACCTCGAGCGCCTCGACGACCCGGAAATTCTCGCAGCACTGCCCGGCGGTCACCGCTGGCTTCGCCGCAACAGCCGCGAGGACGCGATCAGCTACCTCGAGACGTGGGCCGACCTGCTCGAGCAGGCCCTGCCCGCGCTCGCCGCCTGAGCGTTGCGCTGATTCAGCGCGCGCGGCTCTGCAGCAGATCGATCGCCGCGCGCTGCGATCTAGGCGTACCCGCGCACGTCTTCCACCGCCGCGATCCGGCCTCGATCTCGGCCCAGCTCATCGTGAACTTGCGAGGCACGCCGGTCAGGATCCAGCGCTCTGCCTGGCGGTCGTGCACGCGCCGCGTCTCGCGGGGCGCGATCGTGCCGCGCTTCATCCCGAGCGGCCCGCGGAGGATCCACGTCCCGTCGTCGGCGATCTCCACGACGCGCACGCCCCGCAGCTCGCGCGCGATCATCGCGCCCCACCACGACACCGCGATCGCAAACGCGATGTACAGCGCCACCGTGCCGGGGTCGGCGTGCATCTGCTTCGTCACCAGCAGCGCGCCCACGCCGATCACGCCGAGCACGCCGAACACGTAGAACAGCGAGAAGACGATGATTCCGATGCCGGCTTCGGCACCGGCGAATTTCGCGCGTTGCATGGTTCACTCGGCGGTTGCGGCCTCGCGGATCGCGCGGTGGCGCGCCGCCCACGCGAGCAGAGCATTCCACTTCTGCTCGCGCTTCTGCGTCATCTGCTGGACGTTCGAGCCGACCTCGTTGCCCTTCTGCGTGCTCGTCGCCGCGACCTCGTTCGCCTGCGCCGAGCTCGTCGCCGCGGTGCTCGCGTCCTGCGTCATCTTGTTGTGCAGCTGGTTGCCCGCCTGCACGCCGCCCGCGTTGGCCTGCGATGCTTCCTGCTGCTGTTGCGTGCGCGCCTGCGTGGCCGCGCCCGTCTGTGCCGCCGACTGCTGCTGCTGGCCCGGCGCGCCGGTGATCTGGTCCATGCCGACGACGAACTGGTGGATGTTGTTCTTCGTGCCGCTGACGTCGAAGAACTTGTTCGACGGGACCTTCTGCACGATTCCATCAACGGTGCGCGCCGCCGATGCGATCCCGCCGAGCGCGCCCGCGCCCTTCTGCGTGCCGCTCGAGCTCGTGCTCTGCGCCTGCTGGGTCTTCGCCTGCATGTCGGCCGTCTGCGCCGTGATCTTCTGCTGCTCCTGCTGCGAGCGCTGCTGCTCGCTGGTGACCTTCTGCTGCACGCCGGCCGCGCTCTGCGTCAGGCCGGTCTGCACGGTCTTCGCCTGCGTCGCGGTCTGCTTCGCCGCGCTCGCGGTCTTCTTGAGCTCCTCTTCCTGCTTCTTCATCGCCTCGATCTGCTTGTCGAGCGATTCGATCTCCTGGAGGTTGCCCGGCGGCTCCGGCAGCTCGACGTGCCCCTTGGCATTCTTCGTCGGCTCGGCCGGCTCGGCGCCCTCGCGCAGCTCCTTGTAGGCCTCGTTCGCCGTCTCGATCTTCGGCTCCTCGGCGTTCTCCATCGCGCGGTTGCGCGTGCTGTTGCCGGTGTCGCCGACGTTGCCCTGCGCGCCGCCCTTGTTGTTGCGCCCGCCGACTTCCTTGCGCGCTTCCGCGTTGCCGAGGTTCTGCTCGGCGGCCTCGACCTTGCCGTGCGCCTGCTCGACGCGATTCTCGGCCGTCTTCAGCGCGCGGCGATTCGCGCGGCTCGGATCATCTTCCGCCTTCTGCTCGGCGGCCTTGAGCTGATCCTCGCGACGCTTCTCGGTCGCCTCGACGGTCTTGAGCCGATCCTCGCCCTTGTCGACGTCGTCGGTGTTCTTCGCGGTGCGCGCATTATCGTCGGGGTTGAAGTGGTTCTTACCGGCCTGCACGGCCTCGTCGGTCTTGCCGGCGTGCTTGCCGGGGAGGTTCTCCTTCACGCCACCGGAGAGCGCCTTCTCTCGCGCGCCCTTGAGATCCATCTCGGGATTGCCCATGCCCTCGCCGGTGTTCTCGACGGCGCCCTTGTGCATGGCGCTCTCGGCGGTCTCCATGCCTTCCTTGCGCTCGTTGTTCATCGCCTTGAGCGGATTGAAACCCTTGCCGTCGATCGCCGAGTTCGCGGTCGCCGCGCCGTAGTTCGCGATCGCGCCCTGCGCCTCCTGATGGAACTTCTTGTCCTGCGCGACGAGCTTCACCGGATCCTGGTTCGAGAAGATCAGGTGGATCGCGCGGAGGATCGGCGGAATCGGGCTGATCATGCTCGCGATCGACAAGCACACCGTCGCGATGCCACCGCATGCGCGACCGAAGTTGATCGCGGTCGGGATGTACGGCAGCAGGATCGCGAGCGGCGGGAAGAAGATCGAGAGCAGGCCGCCGAGCGCGGCGATCGCGGCGAACGCGTACGCGAGGCCCGACAGGATCTGGCAGATGTTACCGACGAGCTCGAGGATCGCCTTGATGCCGGCGACGAGGTTCGCCGCGGTGAGCCACGGGCTCTCCTTCCAGTTCTGCGCGCTGAAGGCACCGCCGATGCCTTCCTTGATCTCGCCGACCATCTCCTTCGCGCCAGCGCCGCCGTGCGAGAACAGGGCGTACGCGGAGAACGCGCCGCCGATGATGTTGCCGACGCCGGGAATCTTGCCGAGCGCGGTCTTCGTGACGGCGAGCTTCGTGCCCTGACCGAGCACGACCTGCGTCAGCGCACCGACGCCACCGCCGAGCAGATCGCCGCCGAGCCCCTTGCCGAGCATCGCGGCGCGGCCGGCCGCACCCTTCTCGGAGTACGCGGCCCACTTCTCGTGGAACGACAGCTCCTGCTCGATCAGCTCCTTGCCCGCCGCCTCCGGAATGTGATGCGCGTGCTCGTTGCCACCCTCGGTGTTGCCTTCGGTCGCCGGCGCCGCTCCGTGCGCGGGACCGCCCTCGGTCTTGCCGCCCTCGGTCTTGCCGCCGGGCGACGCCGTCTTCTTGCCACCGTCGGCGTCGGCCTTGTTATCGCCGCCGGCCGTCTTGGCGCCGTCACCCTTGTTCTCGGCCGCGGGATCCGCACCACCAGCACCGCCGGCGCCGCCCGCGTTCTTGTTGTCGCCCGCCTTGGTGTCGGCCGCCTTGTTCGAGGGAGCACCTTCGGTGTGACCACCCTTCTCGTTCGTGGCGGCCGGCTGCTGCGACGTCTTGCCGTCGAGCGCGTTCTTCTCGTCCTCGGTCAGCGTCGAGCTGATCGCGGTCTCGACGGCGCCGCTGGTCTTCGCGTTCGCGCCGTTGCGCAGCTCGTGAACCTTCGCGACCACCGCCTGGGTGCCGCCCGCCGCGCGAGCCTGCTTGATCGCATCGGCGGCACCGTGCGTGAGATCGGAGGTCTGCGGCTCGGACGCGTTGATCGGAGCCGGCTGCGCCTGCATCACCGCCGGCGGCTTGCCGTCGAGCAGATCGCGCTGGATCACCGCACGCGCGATCGAGCCCTTCGAGACGCCGCCGGACACCTTGCCCGTGCCGCCCTTGCTGAACGTGTCGGCAAACGACTCGGCCTCGACCTCGTGCTTGTCGCCGGGGCTCGACACGTCGAGCGACGCGAGCTGCGCCTCTCCCGCCGGCGCCGCAGCGCCCTTCTGCTGAACCGTGTGCGCCGCCTCGTGTGCGATCAGGTGATCGCCTTCCTTCGAGCCGGGGTTGTACTGACCTGCGCCGAAGTAGATCGCCTGACCGACGGTGAACGCCTTCGCACCCAGTCCATCGGCGGCCTCGGCCGCGGCGCCGTCGGTGTGAACGTCGACGTCGCCGAGGTCCTCGCCACCCATCGACTTCCCGATGCTGGCCGACAGCCCGCCCGGCAGCTTGCCGCCCTTCGACTTCCCGACCGCGGCCGCGATCGTCTGCCGTCCAGGCGCCGCCTGCGGCCCACCCTTCGCGGCGGCGGCGGGGGCTGCGGATCCAGGGCCTTTCGACTGGTTCTCGACAGACATGCTTGTCCCTTTTTACGCTCGTTCGGCGGGCGAAATCCCCGTCAATCAGCGGCTCCGGGCCGCGCGGCGCATCGCCACCCAAGCATTCCAAACTTCTGCGAATTTCGCGGGTCCCAGCCGCTCCTCGAACAGGGTGATCGCCGGCTGTACGAGCGCGCGGCCCTCGTCGCCGAGCAGATCCGCCAGCGACTCCCGTGCGCGGATGTAGGTGTCGTAGGCCTCGACGAGCTGGCCCCCGCTCTCGTGAATCATCGCGATCAGGGACGCCGATCCGAGATAGGTCATCACGTCGTTGCGCTGGACGGCCTCGCCGCGCGCCTGCTCCGCGAGCGCGAGCGCCTTCGCGGTGTCGCCCTGTGCGAGCGCGATCACGCCGCGCTGGCCGGTGACGCGAGCGACGTGATCATCGCTGCGCACGGCATCGAGCATCGCCATTGCTCCGGCGTGGTCGCCGGTGATCGTGCGCGTGATCGCCACCTCCATCTGGAGCTCGGCGCGACTCGCATCATCGTTCGCGAGCGCGAGCGCAGCCTCGAACTCGCCGACCGCGGCCGCCGGATCGCCGGCTTCGCGCGAGAGATAGGCGAGACGCACGTGGGCCGCGCGCTTCTCGTCGCCGTGACCGCGCTCGGTGACCTGCTGCCACGCGGCGCGCCGGCTCTCGAGATCGCCGCCGTGATCCGCGACCTCGGCAGCGATCCGCGCGACGCGCGCGGAGTCGGGATGCAGCGCCTTCGCCTTGGCGGCCGCGAGCGCGGCGTGCCGCGGCTGATCGAGCATCAAGCGGACGCGCGCGGCGCTCTCGAGAGCGAGCACTGCATCGGCGGGCCGCGCGGCGGCGAGCGTGGTGGCCGCGCGCTCGAACCGGTCGGCCGCGGTGCGCAGGTTCCCCGCGTTGAATGCGGCCAGCGCCTGCGCGAGCAGCGAATCGGCGTCGCTCATCCCATCACCGTTGCCCCGAGGATAGCGTGAACGCCCGCTGACCTGGCGGAATGGACACCTGCGTCTTCGCGACGACGAGCAGCGGGCCCTCGGTCGGGAGCTTCACGTTGCGCCACTCCTCCGCGGTGATCGCGACGAGCGCGCCGTGCAGGCCGGCCTCGAGGATCGCGGCGCCCAGTGCAATCGTGCTCGCGCTCTGCGCACGCGCCGCGAGGACCTTGAGCCCGCGCCGCGCCGCGATCGCAGCCAGGGTCTCGATGCTGTCCCCGACGCCGATCGTGCGGTCGATGACGAGCGCGCGAGCGAGCGCGTCGGCGTTGGCCGGCGGCGCGCCCGGCGTGACGAAGCGCAGCGTCATGCCGATCGGGTTCTCGAGCGTGGTGCGGCCGAGCAAGCGGGACACGAGTGCCGGATGCGCGGTGAGCGCCGGGGTCTCCTTGACGAGACCACTGACGATCGCGCGCCCCGGAGGCGCCGGCCCGTCGAGGCTCGACGATCCGAGCAGCGGCTGCCAGTCACTCGCCGGCAGGTGCGGCACGACATCCGCCTCGAGCGCCGGCGCGGCCGCGGCCATCACATAGGCCATCTCGCCGGGCGTGAGCCCGAACGCGCGCTCGATGAGGCCGGTGACGTGCCGCGGTTCCTGCGTGCGGCGCAGCTCGACGATCGCGCGCTGCACGATCGGCGCCGGCCGCTCCGTCTCGAAGATCCGGCGCACGAGCTCGACCTCGCTCGCCACCGCGTCGATGTCGGTCCCGAATGCCTGCAGCGGCACGCACGTCGCGATCGCTCGCAGCGCGGCCGCGCGCCGGTCATCGAGCCCTTCCCATGCCGCGGCTGCCTCGCCATACGCCTCGCGCGCGAGCTCCCACGCGCCGGTCACCGCGCCGATCCGCGCGAGCAGCTCGGCCGCGCGCGCGACGCCGACGTCGTCGGTGGGCTCGACCTGCGCGATCAGCTCGCGCGCCTCGTCGGGCGCCCACGACGCGATCCGCGCAGCCTCCCGCAGCGTGTCGAACACGCCGCCATCTTACGGATCGCCTCGCTGGTTAGCCAGACCGCAGGTCCGCGAGCGCGCGCAGGAAGTTGCCGCCGAGGACCTTGCGAACGCGGTCGGGCGACCAACCGCGCGCGAGCATGTGCTCGACCAGCCGCGGCAGCTCGAGGCACGTCGGCATGTCGCGCGGTGGGATCACCATGCCGTCCCAGTCGCTGCCGAGTGCCGCGTGGTCCTCGCCGATCGTCGCGATGATGTGATCGAGGTGCGCGACGATCGAAGCCGCGCGCCCGCGCAGCGCCGGATCGCCGAGGAACGACGACTGGTACATCACGCCGACCACGCCGCCCGTCGCCGCGATCGCGCGCAGCTGGTCGTCGTCGATGTTGCGCCAGTGCGGCGTCACGCCGGTCACGCCGGTGTGGCTCACCATCAGCGGAAGCGAGCGATCGTGGGCAGCGACCGCATCGAAGAAGCCGCGGCGATGGACGTGCGCGAGATCGACGAACACGCGCCGGGCATCGAGCTCGCGCACGTACTCCTCGCCTCGTGCGGTGAGGCGACCATCGGTCTCGCCGCGCACGGCACTCGTGACGCCGAGCGAGGACGTGCTGAGATGTACGAGCGTCACGCGGATCAACGCGTCGAGCACGTCGCCCTCGAGCGCGCCGTCGGCGTCGAGCGCGTTGCCGCCCTGCACCCCGAGGAACGCCGCGTGCTTGCCCTCGGCGCGGGCGCGCCGGTAGTCGGCGGCGTTGCGGCAGACCGCGACATCATCGGGGCAGCGCGCGAGCACCTGCTGCAGGCGATCGAGGTTCTTCGCGAACATCGGGGCGCGACGACCTGCGCGGCGAAACGGATTCGTGGTGATCGACCACACGCAGCCGGCGATCTGCGCCTCGCGCACGCGCGGTAGATCGACCTGCGAGTACAGCCGGCCGCCGAGCACGCCGCGTCCGTGCCGCTTGTCCAGCCGGTAGCCGAACACGCGCGTCCAGATGAACGAGTCGACGTGCAGATCGATGACCTCGCTCGCGAGGTAGAGCTCGACCGCTTCGCGCGAGATCCCGAGCGTGCGCGCCCAGGCTGCGGGGTCCTGTCGGTGATCCTCGAACGCCAGCACGGAAGGCCGGTACCGTATCATCGCCGCATGAGCACGCAGGGTGTCGATCGCTGGGCGCGCTACCGGCGCGCGCTCGCCGGCGAGGCGCTCCCCGCGGCGCTCGTCGATCTCGACGCGCTCGACACCAACATCGACCGGCTGGTCGCGCCGATCCGCGCGGCGAACAAGCGCGTGCGGCTCGCATCGAAGTCGCTGCGGTGCCCCGCGCTGATCGAGCGGCTCGCCACCGCGACGTCCGCGATCGGCTGCATGACGTACACCGCGGCCGAGACGGCGTTCCTCGCTTCGTCGGGCGTGCGCGACCTCGTGCTCGCCTATCCGACCGTGCAGCCGAGCGACGCCGCACTGCTGGCGCGCGCCAACCGGAACGCCAGCGCCGCCGCGGTCGTCGACGACGAAGCCCAGCTCGCGCCGCTCGCCGAGGCCGCACGCACCGAAGGCACGCGCATTCCGATCTGGATCGACGTCGACATGAGCTGGCGACCGCTCGGAGGCGCGCTGCACCTCGGCGTGCGCCGCAGCCCGCTGCGCGAGCCCGAAGCCGTCGTCGCCCTCGCCCGCCGCATCGCCGATCACGCATCGCTGCGGTTCGCCGGCGTGCTCGGCTACGAGGCGCAGCTCGCCGGGCTCCCCGATCGCGCGCCGTTCCAGGCGTGGCAGAACCCGATCAAGCGCGCGGTCAAGCGCGGCTCGAAGCCCGCGATCGCGGCCCGGCGTGCGCGCGTGGTCGAAGCGCTGGCCGCCGCCGGCCTCGCACCGGAGCACGTCAACGGCGGCGGCACCGGCTCGGTCGACTGGTCGAGCGGCGATCGCGCGCTCACCGAGGTGACGATCGGCTCGGGCTTTCTGTGCGGCCACCTGTTCGACGGCTATCGCGGCCTCGAGCTCGAGCCGGCGCTCGCGTTCGGTCTCCAGATCACGCGCCGGCCAGTGCGCGGTGTCGTGACGTGCCTCGGCGGTGGCTGGATCGCATCGGGACAGGCCGGCGCGGATCGCCTGCCGCGTGCGAGCTGGCCGCACGGCTGCCACCTGCTCGCCGGCGAGGGCGCGGGTGAAGTCCAGACGCCGGTCGCCGTGCCCGAGAACCTCGAGCTGGCGCTCGGCGATCCGCTGTTCTTCCGGCCGGCGAAGTCAGGCGAGCTCGCCGAGCACGTCCGCGAGTATCTGCTCGTGCGCGATGATCGCATCGTCGAGCGCGTGCCGACCTATCGCGGCCTCGGCCACTGCTTCCTCTAGGGGCACGGCGCGTCACGCGACGCATCGGCGGGCACGCCCGCCACCCCGGTGGCGAGCCAGCTCGCCAGGAAGCACTGGTACTCGTGCTTCGGAACGTCGCTCTGGAACACGACCTCGTGACCGTCCTCGATGCCGTCCTCGGGATGCTGCGTGACCACCGCGGTGACCTCGCCCGCGTTCCTCGCGACCGGCAGCGCGATCACGCCGCGCGGATCGAGTGGCACGAGCGGCAACAGCGGCCCGACGGGCAGCTCGCCGGCCAGCCGCGGATCGGCCCCGGTATCGAGCTCGCTGCCAGCGAGGTCGAGCCCGAACGACAGGCTCGTCGAGTTCGCGATGTTGGGCAGGATGTAGTCGTCGACGATGCCCTGCATCATCAGCACCTGGCGCGGCTGCGCGCCGGTGACCGGCTCGCGCACGATCGCCCGCCCGTAGACCTGCGGATCGGCCGGCTCGAGCGCCCACTGCGCGAACATCATGATCGGATCGTCGGCGCGCAGGTCGTTGTCGTGCAGCAGCGCCGCGACCGCCTCGTACACCGGCGTCGGCTTCTGCTTGTACATGATGTTCTCGATCCAGCTGCCGCCGGCGCCGCTCATCAGGACGACGCGAAACACGGGTTCGAACGCGACCGCGAGCGGCTCGATCCACGAGCCCATCGAGTGGCCCATGATGCCGACATGCGCCGCGTCGAACGTGACATCGGCGCCACCGGAGCCCGCGCACGCGCTCGCATCGAGGTGCAGCCCGACGGCGACCTTCGCGATCACGTCGAGCTCGATCGCCGACTCGCGGATGTTGTCGCGCATCGCACCGAGGTTCGAGACGTTGAACGTCAGGAACTGCTCGTCGCTGCCGCTGGGGTTGCGCAGCCCGCCGAGCGGACCGTCGACCTCGATCGCGGCGAACCCGGCGCGCGCGAAGTAGCGAGCGGGCCCCTCGCCCGCCTCGATCGGCGGCCCACCCTCGACCATCTGCTGGCCCCGGTCGACGAGCGGACGGTCGCCGCCGCCGCCGGTGCGCACGAACACGATCAATGGATAGCCGCCGGCCGGCATCGGCCGCTTCGGGAACGTGATGACGAGGTTCGCGGTCTCGTGGCGCTGCAGGATCGGCGCGCCGGTGCCGTCGAACATCCACGTCCCGCCGCTGCTGCTGAACGGCGGGGTGCCCGACTGATAGTCCGGCATGCCGATCGTCGTGTGATACGCGCAGAAGTCGGTGAAGTCGTCGGTCTTCGTGAACCCCGGGTCGAACGCGGGCAGCGGCCCTGCGAGCGCGGCCGCGCGCACGGTGGCGAGCTGTGCCGTCGGATCGCCGGTGGTGTACGCGGTGAGCCCGGCGATCCGATCCACGGCGACGCCGGCGCCGTTCAGCGCGAGGGTGGCATCGTGGAAGCGATCGAGGACCGACGAAGAAGCACGCGCGAGCGCCGCGCCCGACATCGCGTGCACGTCGGTCGTGATGACCGCCGCGTAGCGCGCGTGCGGCCGCAGCGGCATGCCCTGCACGGGCCGCAACGCGACCAGATTGTCCGCGCCGTAGATGCTGCCCTTGGGCTGGAAGCTGACCTCGAGCGGATAGCGAACGCCGTAGTCGGGCGCCTCGCGATCGATGCCGATCAAGAACGCAGACGAGTCATCGTCGACGCTCTGTGCGATCGTCGGCAGCCCCGACGGATCGATCGGCTCCGAGATCTGGAAGAACACGCCGCCCGAGATCGCGAAGCCATCGGCCTCCGCGAGCAGCGTGCGCGTCTGCTCGACCATCGCGAGGTTCTGAGGATTCGGCATCACGCTGACGTCGACGCCGGAGCCCTGCATCAGATCGTCAGAGGGCACGGGCGCGTCGTAGAGCGAGTGCGCGCGCGTGAAGTCCATCAGCACGTGCGGCCCGCTCGACGACGACGAGCACGAGCACGCTGCGAGCGCCACCACCACGGCACACCGGGTCACGGCCGGAGCTTAGAGTACGACCCTGCGTCTAACCATACGAGATCGCGCACATTGCAGGGTTTGCGCGCGCCTTGCGTGTGTCTGGTCATGCAGCCCACCCGTCGCGATGTCCTGATCCTCGACACCCGCACCGCGCCGCTGCCGCGAGCGATGCTCGACACGTACCTCGACGACCTGCGCAGCTGGGTCAGCGAGCTGTGTCGCGCCGCAGGCAACGGCCCCGCGCTCTCGCTCGTCGACGCGCTCCACGGTCCGAGCAGTGCACCCGGCGCATTCTCGCGCTGGGACGTGATCGGCCCACACGCGCAGCTTCGCCGCGAGTACGGACTGTCGCGCGACGCGCTCGCGATCCTCTTGATCGCCGCAGCCCCGCGCCTGTGGGGCTCGCTCGCGCACGTCTATACCGCGGTCACCGGCCGCGTCGTGATCGACGAGCACGTGCTCGCAACGCTGCTCGGCGATCGCACCGCGGTCGTGCGCGAGCTCGCGCGTTCGGCGCCCCTCGTCGCGTTCGGCCTCGTCACCATCCGTCCCACCGGCGCGATCGTCGCGAGCGCCGAGGCGGTCGGCCGGCTCGCCGGTCGCTGACGACAACCCGCTGGACTCGCGTGGGGTCGCCTGCGACGATGAGCTGTGAGGCTCGCGCTCGTGGTGTTGCTGCTCGCCGGGTGCGACCGCCTGTTCGGGTTCGCGTCCGTGCCGGCGACGGACGCCCACGGCTCACAGATCGATGCCGCCGGCGACGGCGCCTCGCACGACGCGCCCACGGATGCGCTCGCGCTGGACGGCAGGCGGCCCGACGCCATGCTGGTCCAGCAGACCGCGCGGGAGAACAATGGCAACGGCCTCGCGATCACGCTCACGGCGATGCCGACCCCCGGCAACATGCTCGTGGTCATCGGGGGAGCGACGTGCGGCCTCATCGGCGTGTCGGGCGGCGGCGTGACCACCTGGCAGCAGGCAGCGTACTCCGGGGTGTCGCCTACGATCTCGGTCTACTACGGCGTCACCGACGGCACCTCCGCAACGCTCCTGCTCGCGCCGCAATGCACCACCATGACGTGGGGCCTCGTGACCGAATGGAGCGGGCTCGCGCCAGTGAACGCGCTCGACACGAAGACCGAGGCAGGACAGCAGGCAGGGCCGAACGGCGCGGGCTTCATCAACGATGCCGTGAACACGACGAGCGCACCCGATCTCCTCATCTTCGGGGTCGCCTGCTACGGGTCGATCGGACCTCCCGCCACCTGGACAGAGCTGGACGAGGTCGTCGCGAGCTCGACGATCACGCAGCGCGCCTGGTACGAGCGCGCTCCGACCGTAGGCCAGTACGCGGTCGACGTTCCGTACACGGACGACTGGGACTCGGCGCTCGTCGCGTTCCGGATCGGCCCCTGACATCGCGGGTCGCCGACGTGTCGACGAGCGCGGCGTGCGCATTCGCTCGTTCCCGCGCGCGGATGTTGCGTGAACCCGTCTCCCGACGATGGCATCCGGGGTGCACGGTCGGCGGGGTTCATGCTCCGGTTGGCGCTCGCAGGTGCGGTCCTCGCCCACATCGTCGGCTGCTACGACCCGTCGGTCCGCGATTGCGCCATCGCGTGCGAGTCGGCGAAGGAGTGCGCGGGCGGCCAGGTCTGCGGTGGCGATGGGTACTGCGTCGGACCGAGCTATCGCGGCCGGTGCGATCACGAGGCACCGACCGACGCCGATGCGGATGGCAAGATGCCGAAGACCGATGCGGCGCGCGATGGCAGCGTCGATGGCAGCAGCGCCGGCGCGCTGTGCCAGCTCGGCTGTACCAACGGCACGTGCGATGCGCAGGGCGTGTGCGTGATCGATTGTTCCGCCGACGGCGCGTGCAGCACCGGCGATGTCATCTGCCCGACGAACCTGCCGTGCCGGGTGATGTGCGGGGACCATGCGTGCATGCACAAGGTGCAGTGCGCGATGGCGACCTCGTGCGACGTGCAGTGCTCGGGGCCGTCGTCGTGCGGCGACGTGATCCAGTGCGGTCAGGGGCCGTGCAACGTCAGCTGCAGCGGCGACAGGTCGTGTCACCGGCATACCGAGTGCGGGATGGCGTGCTCGTGCGACGTCGCGTGCACGGGCAGCGGGGCGTGCGCAGAGCTCAGCAAGTGCCCGATGGCGGCCAGCTGCGTGCTCGGGCGCGGGTGCGCCTCGGCGCTGCCCGGCTGCGATTCGTGCCCGTAGCGCGGGACGCGAGACGTACGTGCACGCTCGTCTGCGGTCCTGCACCGTCGGCGCCAGCCTGATGGTGGCGATGGCTCTCGTTGCTAGGTTTCGGTCGAGCACGCCTTCGCATCGCGCTCGCCGACCGTGTCCTCATGAACGAGATCCTTCGCTCCGCATCCAGCCTGTCGATCCTCGTGTTTGCGATCGCGAGCATGCTTTCGGCGGGGCTCAGCTTCACGTTTCGCGAGATCGCTGCTCCGTTCCGGAGTCCGGCCCGGATCGTCCGGGCAATCGTCGCCAATTTCGTGCTGGTTCCGCTTCTCGCGGCCGGCATCGCGCACGTCCTCGCACTCGACCCGGCGAGGTCGATGGGCATGATCCTCCTGGGAACGGCCGCTGGTGCGCCATTTCTGATCAAGCTGATCGCGATCGCGGCAGGTGATGTCGCGCTCGGCACATCGCTCCTCGTCCTGCTGGTGCCGCTGACCGTCGTGCTCATGCCGTTCCTGGTGCCCTTGCTCGCGCCGGATGCTGCCGTCAACGCAACCGCCATTGCACTACCGCTCGTGGGCACGTTGCTCTTGCCCCTCGCGCTCGGGCTCGTCATCGCAGAGCTCGCACGGTCGTGGGCAAGGTTATTTCAGCCGATCGCGCGTCTGGTCTCCACGATCGCATTGGTCGCTCTGATGCTGTTGACGACCGCCCTCAACCTGCACCACGTGATCGACATCGTTGCGAGCCGCGCGATCG
>Ga0207683_10001036_pt1 | contig 25347 bp, 18 predicted proteins | sample KBSM73metaG_FD_184333 | JGI IMG/M metagenome (GOLD analysis project Ga0207683, IMG submission 184333) | Miscanthus rhizosphere microbial communities from Kellogg Biological Station, Michigan, USA - KBS M7-3 metaG (SPAdes) (version 2) | ecosystem: Host-associated > Plants > Roots > Rhizosphere >... | reverse complement strand
GAGCGCGCCAAAAAGACGGAGGCCCGCTTGGGCATCATCGCATTCCTCATCCTCGGCCTGTTGGCGGGAATCATCGCGAAGGCCCTGCTCCCGGGAGAAGACCCCGGCGGCGTCATCGTGACCATGTTGATCGGCGTGGCGGGTGCCCTCGTCGGCGGATTCCTAGCGGGGGCGCTCTTCGACGCCCATCCACTGGATGACTTCTTCGACGTCTCAACCTGGCTCACTGCCATCATCGGCTCGATCGTCCTGCTCGTGGTGTACCGCTTGATCGTGAGCGGCCGCCACGGCGGCCGTCGGCGCGTGCTGCAATGACGACAGCGTGACGCTGGCGCGCCCCGGCGCCCCCGGGCGCTGGGGCGCGCCCTTCCGATGCCGTTTCGCTTGCGGGAAGGCCGCGCCGGCTCAGGGCGCTCATCTCAAAGCCGGCCGCGCCGTCGTGCGCGCTCGCACGCGGCGTCGAACCGGTGCCGCAACCCCTCATCGCTCCGCGACGGCGCCAGATCCGCTCTCCCGTCTATGAACAGCCGATGCGTTGTGCTCCGCACTGCGTGCAGCTCTGAGCGACTCGATCTGACGCCCCGTGACGCTGTGTGCCATCGGGGAGCTGAAATGCAGGGACTCCGCCTGGCGGTGCGGGACACGGGGCGACAGGGCTCGAACCTGCGACCTTCGGTTTTGGAGACCGGCCCTTATGCAGTCGGGGAGGCATCTCTTGCCAAGAGAGCTCAACTCAAGGATCTCTTGACTCTGCCAGGCGACCGCGGGATCGACGAAGTCCGAGCTCAATCCGCAGCGATTCCTGCGGGCGCCTGGCTACGAGCGGTGATCCGCGGCGCAATGCCCTTTCAGCGTGGGCCCCAGTCGGGTGCGGATTCCCACAGCTTGGAGTGCGTTACCCGTCTCATGTTCGTCCCATCGAGGCGCATGACATAGACGTCGATGTTGCCGCCTTCGGGGCCCTTGCTGATCGCGATCCACTTCCCGTCGGGCGAGAAGGTCGAGGATGCGACATGCGTGCTGTCCTTGAAATGCGTCAACTGCTTTCGGCCCGTGCCGTCTGGGTGTATGAGGTAGATCTGCGATTGGTGGGACGGGTCGTCGACGTGGGAGTGGAAGATGATCCATTTCCCGTCTGGTGACCAGTCGGGGTTATCGCCGTCGTTCTCTGCCCAGGGAGTGATCCGGCGAGGATTGGATCCGTCGGCGCCCATTACAAATACTGCTTGCTTGCCTGCTGGCTTCGAGAAGCCCGAGACGGTGCGTTCGAAGACGAGTTGCTTGCCGTCCGGCGAGAACACCGGATAGCCCAGATCGCCGCTGAACGGAGCACCCTGGTAGATCACGTGGCGGGCGCTGCCATCCACGTTCAGCAGCGCGATGGCGGAGTGCTCGATCCAGGTCTCGCCGGAAGGATCCGGTTTCACGGTCCCGGTTGCTTGCACGAGCGCCAGCGTCTTGGAATCGGGCGAGAAACTCGCGTGCTCGTCATCGGGACAGGTCTGTTCGTTTGCTCCCTCCGGGCACAACGGGCCAACCGGGGCCAGATCCGTCCCGTCCGGCGCCGTCACCCACACGTGGCAGAGCGCGCTGGGTGCACAGCGCGTGAAGGCGATCAGGCGGCCATCCGGCGCCCACTCTGGCTGATCATCGACGATTCCCGTCGGGGGCCGGGTTACCTGCTTGGCATTCGCCCCATCGGCGTTGACCGTGAACACCGCGCCAAACGTTTGCGCGCTATCGAAGTAGCGCCTGAACGCGATCTGGCCGTTCTTCCCGGGAGCAGCCGCGAAAGCCGCGGACGCGACAACGACAACCCCGACAGCCACCACACAGGCGACCGTGACGAGCCCCCGCATTCCCTTGGCCATGACGCGCGCCCCCTTAGGTACATGCTCCGACGCCGGCGGACGCTACCTCTCGACGCTCTCTCGGTCAACCGCGATCAGCACGGTCACGACAGCAGGGCAAAAGGCGGCGCCCGCGCGTGGCGCAGTGCGGCCGCTCGTCCCTTTCGGTTCCTACTTGATCGCCTGGTAGAGATTCTCGCCCGCGGCCCCCCAGGCCGGGGCGGCCCGACGCGAGCTTCCGAACCTGCTGCCCGTTCTCCGACACGAGAGAGCCCCTCGTATGGACCGTGTGTGGCTCTCGCGCCGTGGCTGCCATCCCTGCGGGCGCAGAGTTCCGCGCCCGAGTCGCGCCCGAGAGCGCTTCGCAAGCCTGACATCCAACGGTCTCATCCGGCGGATCGAGGTGGAGCGTTTCGCAGCGGCCTGTGCGCGAGTATCTCCTGACGTGCCTACAGCGCAGGCCACGGGCGGCGGCGGTCAGGAAGGCTTCAGGATTGGTGTGCAAGGATCACCGCATGGCGCTGCTGTATCTCGTCCGGCACGGCGAGACGGACTGGAATAGCGAGAATCGATGGCAGGGGCACCATGACCGGCCGCTGTCTGCGCTTGGTCGGAGCCAGGCGGCCGCCGTCGCCAGGCGTCTCGCTGGCGAGCGGCTAACCCAGGTCTACTCGTCCGATCTCAAGCGCGCCTGGGAGACCGCGCAAATAATCGCCGAGGCGTGCGGGCTTGAGGCCGGCGCCGATCACGCTCTGCGCGAGGTCGACGTGGGGAACTGGGCCGGCCTCACCCGCGCTGAGGCGAAGGAGCGGTTCCCCGAGGCGTATGCCCGCCGCCGGGCCGGCGGCACCGGCTGGGACGACGGCGAGACCTACGAGCAGATGGGCGGACGGGTGAGCGCCTACGTGACGCGGCTGCTCGACGGCACTGGCGGATCCGAGCGCATTGCGCTGGTCTGCCACAGCGGCGTCATTCGCGCTCTCGTCGCTCACGCCGTCGGAATCGGACTCGCCGACCGAAGCCGGATCGGCGGCCACCAGCATGGCGCCGTGAGCGTACTGCGCGTCCGTAAGGGCAAGTGGTCACTTCGCGTCTACAACGATGCCTGCCACCTGCACGCCGACCACGATTCCTGGACCTCCAGCGAGGGGCTGACGCCTCACGCTGCAGAGCAATGAGATGGGCCCGCCTCCAAGGCCGCCCCCGGTAGCCGGCCAATCGCAGTCGGGCTCTAGGGCCGCGGCTGGTCGCAAGGGCGACGGGCTTGGCGCACTCGACTGTTTGCAGAGTGGCCGGGGAGGACAGGTAGCTACTCGATCTGGTCCTTGCGCCGTATCACGGTCGGCAGATGCTCTCGTTCGGCGGCGCTCGTCAAGCGCTCAACCCGTAGAGCGCTCCGGCCGACGCGAATGACGTCTCCTGCCTCGAGCCGCAGTGGCTGGCTGCCGAGACGAAGTTCGTTGACGAACGTCCCGTTGGCCGAGTCGAGGTCATAGAGCTCGAGGCCGCCGTCGTCCAACGGGCGGATGGTGGCATGGCGGCGCGACACTTCGAGGTCATCGACGGCTATCTCGGCACTCTCGCGCCCGATCACCAATTTGCGGCCGATGGTGTGCCGCTCGCCCGTCGAGTCGACCACGAGCGCGTAGCCAGTCGGTGCGGGACCAACGTTCACGAGTGCCTCCTTCGTTGGTGATCGGCTCGCTTCACGGCCGTTGACCAACACGATCCTCGCGGGAGTCCGATGGTCTCACAAACGCGCGTGCCGCGCACGGCTCGCGCGCTCCGAGCGTGAGGTCGGGGACTAATCGAAGGCTTCGGCCAGCATGCCCCACACCCGCGACCTGGCAACGCGCGCATGAGAAGGGGCGGCCGTGTGAGCCGCCCCTCCCCCGGGCCCCGCGGTGTGAGCGCATTCGCGTCAGTCAGCGGTGGACTCCTGCGTATCCGCGGCGTCCTGCGCGCTCTGGGACGCCTGGCCTTCTGCCTGGTCTGCCCCATCGCGCGGGGTGGTGGCGATCACGACGAGGCGGCTGGCGGCGAAGGTCGCCATGACCTGGCCGTCGTCGTCGAGGCGCCAGGCGGTGCGTGGGAGCATGGCTCCCGTCACGCGGGTGATCGCCTCGTCGAGCGGAAGCCGCACCCGCCGGCCGGCGCGGTTCGTGACCTTGGCGCGGGCCACCAGCACGCGCACTTCGCGGTCGACGAGCACGCCGTTCTGGCGGACGGTGACCTTCAACTCGAACGCGCCCGTGTCCTTGCGCGAGAGCTCACCCGTGAGCCTCTGCACCGGCTTCGCGGCCGTCTGCGTGTGCGCGGTGGACGGCTGCGCGTACGCGGCCTCCGGAGTGACGGTGGCCGCAGCAGCGTCGAATGGATTGCCGGATGCGACGGTCAGGCCTGCGCCGGCGAGCGCGATGCCGCTGATGATGCCGATCAGGAACTTCATGGTGCTGCCTCTCCGTTGGGGACGTTGCTGACACGAGCCACCCTAGGAGTCACCATGTCCGCCCACCACGAGCGTTTCCCTAGTCCGCACCCTAGGGTCAACCGCCGAAATCGCCCTTGTGCGCGTCCCACCAGACTGCCAACTGCGGCGCCGATCGTGCCTGCGCCCCCGCTACCGTCGCGCGAACAGCCACGTGCGACGGCTCGTCGTACCAGTAGACGATCGAGCATTCGGCCGCACCGAGGCCCTTGCAGCCTTCGACAGTGTTCGCGACGACGAAGCAGGCGCGCCGCCCGCGCGCCCACGGGCCCTCGCCACTCCAGGTCGTGGTCGTGCAGGCGCCTGCGCCGAGCGCGCCGCCCGCGGCCCGATACGGGCCGAGGGCGTCGTCGTCGTAGTTCCTCTTGACGACACGGTGCGAGCCGAAGAGATCGACGTGCAACCTGACGGGCTGTCCGTCGGGTGTCGTCGACGTGCAGTTGAGCGTCGCCTGTCCACCGGGATGCGGCGATTTCACGCAAGTGCGGGCGATCGCCGGATCGCTGAACTTCGCCACGAGAGCCGCTGCAGCTCCCGTGAACGCGCCCGTCCCAGTCGTTGCCGTCGTTGCGGTCGTGGCCGTTGTTGCGGTCGTCGACGTCGTGGGGCGCGGAGGAGAAGAGCCCGAGCTGCGTGTCGCGAGATACGTTGCAAAGCCACTCGCGAGGGCCGCCACGACTGCGATGCCGACGATGAGCGGGAGCGACAGCCCGCCGCGGCGTCCGCTGCTCTCGGGGGGCTCGACGGGCGGTGGCGGTGCGGCGGGCAGAACGGCCGCCTCGGGCGGTGGCGGTGCGGCGGGCGGCACGGGCGCCTCGGGCGGCCGGCCAACCTCGCTCGCGGCGGGTGCGAGCTCTCTTGCATCCCCGGTCGGCTCCGAGCCCGCGGCGGCCACCGCCGCTGCATCTGCCACGACGACTGGTGCGGGCGTCGATCTGCGCGCGAGGGCTGCCTGGCGTGCAGCCGCGATCAGGTCGCCGCAGGTCGGATAGCGGTCGTCTTTGGCCTTCGCCAAGGCCCTCGCGATGACGGCGTCGAGCCCCTTCGGGACCTGAAGCGCGCTCGAAAGCACCGGCGGAGTCTGGACGAGGTGTGCGTGCAAGACCGCCAGCTCACCGTCACGCACGAATGGTGCCTGCCCGACGAGGCACTCGTAGAGGACGCAGCCGAGCGCGTAGACATCGGTGCGCGCGTCCACCGGTAGGCCCTCGATCTGCTCCGGGGCGGCGTAGTCGACGGTGCCGAGGAAGAAGCCGGTCTTGGTCAGGCCCTGGGCGGCCGTGTGTTTGACCACGCCGAAGTCGGTCAGGTAGACCCGCTCGGATGGCTCTGCGATCAGGATGTTGGCTGGCTTGACGTCGCGATGAATCAGGTTGCGATCGTGCGCGGCATCGAGGCCGTCTGCGGCCTGCTCGAGGATGAACAGCGTCCGCCCCACTCCCAGCGAGCCTTCACGACCGATCAGGGTCTTGAGATCGCAGCCGTCGATGTAGCGCATCGCGATGAAGAGCTGGCCATCGGCCTCGCCGGCGTCGAAGATCGGCACGACGTTGGGGTGGTCGACCTCGGCAGCGCGGCGAGACTCGTGGACGAAGCGCTCGCGGAACTCGGGATCGGCGGAAAGTCCCGGCGCGAGTAGCTTCAGTGCCACCTGGCGTCCGAGCTGCACGTGCTCCGCCAGGTAGACGATGCTCATCCCGCCGCGGCCGATCAGTGACTGGATCCGGTAGCCCGCCACTGTGGCGCCGATGCGCGTGTTGTCACTCATCCCCGCCCCGAGAAACGCTGTCGAATGATCTTCGCAGATCGCCCGGCTCCATGAGAGTGGCCTGATGTCGCGGGCCAGAACGACGGAGGCCCCCGCGCGTGCGGGGGCCTCCGCTGCTCGCTGCCGGAGATCGATCAGTGATCGAGCTCCAGGACGACGATCTGCTTGGCGACGATGGTGGGCACGCGACGGCCCTCGTCGTCGACTCGCCAGGCGGAGGGCGCTGCGATCGCGGCCTGGACGCGGACCGTTGCGTCGTCGAGCAGGAGGGTCGAGATGCGGCGGCCCGCGAGATCCCTGATCGCGGTGACCCGGCTGACGACCATCCGCGCGTCGTGGTCGCTCAGCAGGTAGCGCTGCGTCACGTACCTGGCGGGCAGGTTGACCTGATCGATGTCGAGCGAGAGGGCACCGAAGTCGTCACGCTTGGCCTTGCCGAGGAACGTCCACGTCCTCTGCGACCGCGGCGTCCGGGTGTGTCGCACGAGCCGCGTGGTGGTGGTCGCGGAGGAGTGCGATGCGGCGCTCTCCGTGCTCGCGGCCGGCGTCTCGGCGAGTTGCGTCTCAGGCGCCATCGCCGGGGCGCCGGGAAGCGTGTCGGTTACGGACGCCGCGGCGCCCTCGACGCTGGTGCCCTCGCACGTCGCGGGAGCCGCCGGCGTCAGCTTGACGACGAGGTTGTCGGGCGTGAGGACAACGGCGCCAACGGTCGCACCCGGGGTGAGCTTCGCGAGGTCCAACCGGCGCGGAAGCTTGACCGTGACAAGCTCGCCCTGCCCGTCGCCGCACTGCACGATGACGCGCGCCTCACGCGTGGCGGGCGTCACGCTCATCACACCGAGACCGAGGGCGCGCAGCTGGTGCTTCTGCGGCGCCTGCTGTGCGCTGAACGCATACGCGCCGGCTCCAGCGGTCAGCCCGGCTGCCGCGACGATTCCGATTGCGATCTGCTTGCTGGCGAACATTGCGGGGCTCCTTCTCTGGTTGATGAGAGCCAACGTAGGAGCGATGAGCTCGCCGCGACACGGGAGAAACCCCAGTCGCGACCCTGGGCTCCGCAGTTCGCCCGCACGTGGGGCACGAGTCGGTGCAGCCAACGAATCGACCATCTAGGCTTGCCCCTCGCGCTCCCGCGCGAACCGCTCGCTCGGCACGGGAGGATCCGTGCGACCAGATCGGACCAAGATCCCTGACGACAAGGCGCTGCCGCAGATCGAGCGTCTGCTCGACGCCGACGCCGTCGCTCCGGTCCTCCAGCGGATGCTCGGACAGGACACGAGTATTTCGTCCGTCCGCATCGCTTACGTGCGTTACAGGCCGGCCAAGCGGCTGCTCGTGATGTACGAGCTCCAGTGCGGAGACGAGACGGCGAGTGCAGTCGCCCAGGCGAACAGCGGCGGGCGGGACCTCGCGGGGCGCGCAACTGGTCCCGCCGGCGTCGCGCTGGCGGCGCGCGTCTCCGGCCGCTCGTTGGCACGAACGCCGCTCGCATACGACACCGACCTGGAGGCGCTGATCCAGTGGCCGCCGCTCGACCTCGGTCTGCCCGCACTGGCGGAAACGCCGGAGACGCTGCGCCGCGAGATGGTCGACGCCGGGCTCGAGCTCGAGCGGGCCGACGATCTGCCGCGCCTCGTCAAGCACAAACACTCGCAACGGGCGGTGCTCCGGCTGGAGCGCCACGTCGCGAAGGTCTACCGCAACGACGCGGCCCTGGCAGAGGCCGTCGCAGCACTGTCGGTAGCCGAGGCGCTGCCGGTGCGCACCGCGCGCTGCGAGGCCGTCGTGCCTGAACTGCGGATCGCCGTGCAGTCGCTCGTGCCCGGCGACCCGCCCGAGAGCGTCCTTCAGGCAGCCGGTCGGGCAGGTGGCGTGCTCGCGGCTCTGCACGGCGCGCCTGCAGACGGACTGCCGTCCGAGACTCCTCGCGACCGCCTGCGGCGAACGGGCGACTCGGCCGACCTGCTGGCGACGATCGCGCCGGAGCTTGCGTCCCGCGTGGAAAAGCTCATGGACCTGCTCGAGGCGCAGATGCCTCACGACGACCTCGTCACCTCGCACGGAGGCTTTCACATCAGCCAGCTGCTCGAGTCCGCGGGTGAGCTCGCAGTAATCGACTTCGACGGCATCTGCAGCGCGCCGGCGGCCCGAGACGTCGCGAGCTATGCAGCCTCGCTGCTGAACGCAGCGGCGGATCTCCCCGCGGTGCGCACCGCCCTCGACACGCTGTGCGACGGATACGGTCGACGCCCGCCGGGTGTCGGCTGGTACCTCTCGACGCTCGCCCTTCGACGCGCACGCGCGCCGTTCGCCGCATTCGCGCCACACTGGCCCGAAGACACCGAGCGGCGCTTGGCCGCTGCGGAAGCCGCGCTCGCGCTCTGATAGCTGTCGCTCAGCCCGGTCAGCGCGCGCGCGCCGCCGCCGCGTCGACGAGCGATGCCTCGGAGTGGATGCAGGCGAGCCGGAGCAGCGTGAGCGCGCGGCAGCGCTCGAGCAGCGATTCGTCCAAGCCCTGCACACGCTCACGGTATGCGTCGAGGAACGCGGCCTTCACGGCGGCAATGGGGGCTCCCGACCGTCGCTCCAGCAGGAGCAGGTGCCCGAGCAGGTTGCCGACATCGAGCTCGGGCGGGCCAAGCGCCGAGTCATCCAGATCGATCAGGCCGATGCGCTCGCCGACCATGATCTGCTCCTCGTACAGATCTCGGTGGACGATGGTCGGCCAACCCCAGTCGCCGTCGGACAGCGGAGGCAACGCTGCGCGGACGGCCGCCGCCAGCTCCGGGGGGGTGCGTGCGAGACGCGCCTCGAGGATCTCGACCTCGCGGGCGAGGGTATGCGGCCGGTGCCCGGCCGGAGCCGTCCCTCGCCACGCCGTATGCCAGGCGCCGAGCGCCGCGCCGGCGCGCGCGCACACATGCCGGTCGCCCGAGGTCAGCGCGCGCGTCAACGGCTCGCCTGGGACCTCCGACAGCACCACGAGATGAAGCGCCTCGTCGAGCAGCAGCACCTCCGGCACGACGGGCTCGACCGGCCCGCCGGCGACCCCTCGGACGCGCGCAGCGACCGTGGCTGCGCGCTGAGACGCGTACGTCTTGACGATCGCGCTTCGTCGCGACCCGCGCGCGCGCATGGTCGCGCGGCGTCCTGGTTTGTCCTTGAGCACCTCGAGCGCGATGGGCGCCCCGAGCAGCGGCCCGAGCACGGCGCCCAGCTGGTCGCGGTCGATCACAGCCGGAGGGCGGCCTCGGCAGCGCCGATCATGCGTTCGGTCTGCTCCGGCCAGTCCGGCTCGAAGTTGCGGAACGGAACACGCGCGCGGCGCAGGATCGAGGCCGCGAGGTACCACTCGAGCCAGCGCGGGCGGTGACCGTAGCCCTCGACGAGGCCGTCGAGGACGGTCAGGGCGACCGAGAGGTCCGCAGCGTCCTTGGGGATGAGGTGACCGGCGTAGTTGGCCAGATCGAGCGCCGGCGGCGCGCAGCCCAGCAGGTCGAGATCGATCAGCGCCGGGCCGCCGGGAAGCTCGAGCAACTGCCCCCCATGGAAGTCCCCGTGCGAGGTGACGAGCCCGTCTCCGGGATCGGGCGCCCGTCGCTCGAGCTCAGCCAACGCGGCCTGGGCGCGCGGGGTCAGTGCGGGGGTGATGGCGGACACGAGCTTGACGGCGGTCGCGGCAGCGTCGAGCCGCTGCGCCGGGAGCAGCGGCGTGAGGTCGTCGAGCTTGTGATCATGCAGCTCGCGCAGCAACTCCCCGGCCTCGCGCGCGAGCTCGGCGCGGCGGGCCGGCGGCGCGCCTGGGAGCCACTCCTGCACCGTGAGCCGAAGGTCGTCGATGATCGCCTCGCCCTGTGCGGTGCACAGGCCCTCGAGGCGGCGCGCCGCCTCGAGCCCGGCGACCCCGTCCGAGAAATCCCGTTCGTAGCGATAGACCTTCAGCACGTGGTCGCCCAACCGCAGAGCGGCACGCCGGCGAGGCCGGTACTGGAGCAGGGTCAGTTCAGCGCGCTCGACCGGGATGTCGATGCCGCGGGCGGCGAGCCGCTCGCGTAAGGCCAACGGCGGCTCGGCCAAGGCGGGCATGTCGATGTCGAACGGGAGCCATTGCAGGAGGGCATGGGCGCCGGCGTCGTACAACAGCGGCCGCACGGCCGGCGCGCGGCCCGCGACGAGGGCGATGCGCGCGTCGTAGACGGGATCTGCGGCTTCGAGCGACAGGTCGTACTTCGACGAGGCCATCGCGACGGCGTGCTGCTCGGACCCGTCGACCTCGACGGCGTAGTGGACGCACAGGTTCTTGCCCGGCCGATAGCGGATGTAACGCACGTCGACCGGTGCGAGAGGTTGGTCGCGACCCAGCGAGCGGGCCAGCGTGAGCGCCATCGCATCGGCATCGAGCAGCACCGCGATCTGCGGCAAGCCCTCGTCGGCCGGGATCGCCACGCGCACGTTCTCGGCGCTCCTGCGCGTCACGAGATCAGCGCCGTCTCCGCGCAGCGCACGCGCTCCTCGACCTGTTCCGGCCAGTTTTCGCGGAAGACGCGAAACGGGATCGACGCGCGACGCAGCAGCACGCAGGTCAGGTACCACGGAACGCCGGCCGGATCTCGCCCGTAGGACGCCCGGAGCACGTCCAGCGCCGCCAGGCCGGCGGGCAGGTCGTCGATCCCTCGCACGAGCGAGGAGATGTAGGTGGCCAGGTCGAGAGCCGCGGGCGCGCGGCAGCTCGCGTCGAAGTCGATGACGCCGTAGTCGCCTTCGAGCTCGAGCATCTGGCGTGCGTGGAAATCGCCGTGCGAGAGCACGAGCGGCTCCTCGGGCATGCGCTCCTCGAGGCGACGAAGCAACGCTTCGAGGCGCTGCTCGAGCTCCGGCGCGATCGACGCCAGCAGGCGCACCGACGCGGTCGCCGACTCGAGACGGTGCGAGGGCGGTGTGACACGCACGGTGTCGTTGGGTGTCCGGTGCAGCATCGCCAGGAAGGCGCCCGCATCTGGGGCGGCCTCGACCGGACCCGCCGGCGGCACGCCTTCCACGAACGATTGCGCCGTCAGCCTGAGCTCCGGAATCGCCGCTTCACAGCGCGCGCTGCGCATCGGCAACTCGTTGGCCGCAAGCATCCCCGCGACGGCGCGTTCGTAGGCCCGGTCGTCGGCGTAGATCTTCACGAAATGGTCGCCATAGCGCAGGACGGCGCGACGGTTCGGCTTGAAATGCACGAGCAGTGGAAGCTCGCCCCGTACGCGAGTCCGCACACCCGCGTCCTCGAGGATCTGCCGTAGTCGCTGGGGCGGCTCGGCCATGGCAGGTAGCGCCAGGTCGACCGGCGTCCACTGCACGAGGATGCCGGGATCGTCTTCGTAGGCGAGCGGCGCGCGCGCGGGAGTTCGGTCCGCGGCCTTGGCGGCAAGCTCGACGTTGGCCGGCCGCTCGGCTCGCTGCGCCAGCTTCGCCTCGGGCTCGGCCAGGGCCACGACCCCGTGCATCGCACCGGCGACCCCCACCTCGTAACGCACGAGCAGACTGCGTCCCTGCTTGTAGCGGAGGTACCGGATCGCGACCGAATCGATCGGGTGATCCCCGCCGAGCGAGCGCTCGAGCACGGGGGCCATGGCGTCGACGTCGAGCATCCGCGGCATCGCGGAGAGCGCGTCGTCGAGAGGGACGGGTGGCCGTGTCACGCTCACAGGTGCAGAGCCTCCTCGGCATCGGTGACCATGCGCTCGATACGCAGCGGCCAGTTGGGCTCCATGAAACGGAACGGGAACGGCGCGCGCCGGAGGATCGAGGTGGAGAGGTACCAGGCGAGCGCGTGAGGACGGACGCCATAGCCCGCGACGAGGCCTGCAAGCGCCGCCGAGGCAGCCGTCATGTCCCCCTCCCCGCCGTTGACGCTGTGCGCGGCGTAGCTCGCCAGATCGAGCGCCGCGGCGGCCACGCACATCTCGTCGAAGTCGATCACCGCGAGGGTGCCATCGATCTCGAGCAGCTGGTTGGAGTGGTAGTCGCCGTGCGCCGGCAGGAGGGACGACTGGTCGGGAATCGTCAGCTCGAGCATGCGAAGCAGGGCCGTGAGCCGCTGCTCGAGCTCCGGCACGACCGCTGCCACACTGCCGGCGGATCCGGCGGCGGCGCGCAGCTGGTCGGCGTGCGTGAAGGGGCGTAGACCGGGGAGCCGCGATCGGTGAAGCCGTGCGAGCACCTCTCCGGCTGCCGGCGCCGGATCGCCGGCAGCAGTCGGCGGCCGACCGGGGAGCATCGCCTGGCAGGTCAGGTGCAAGTCCGGCAGCACGGCCTCGCGGCGCGGGATCCGCAGGCGCTCCAGATGGCTCGACGCCTCGAGGCCCGTGACTGCACCCGCAAACTCCACATCTCCGGCATAGATCTTGATGACGTGGTCGTCCAGGCGCAGGACCGCGCGGCGCCCCGGCTTGTACGCCAGCAACCTCAGGCGCTCGCCGTGCGGGGCGATCTGGACATCGGCGCGCTCGAGATACGCTCGTAGTTGGATCGCGTCATGTGCGAGCGCGGGCATGCTGATGTCGAGTGGCAGCCACTGGATCAGGGCTTGCAGCTCGGACTCGTAGTTGAGCGGGCGAAGCGCGGGTGCCCGGCCGTCCACCAGCTCGGCGAGCTGGCGGTAGGCCGGCTCGCTGGCCCAGGCCTCGAGGTTGCGACGAGCGGCGATCGTCGCGACCGCATCGAAGTCACCGTCGCCGATCCTCACGTCGTAATGCACGACGAGGCTCTTGCGGGGCTTGTAGCGAAGGTACCGGATCCCCACGCGCGAGAGCTGCACGTTCGGACCGAGCTCGCGCTGCAGCACGAGCGACATCGCATCCGGGTCGAGCAGTGTGCTCATTTGCGTCAGCGCGGCGTCGCGCGGAGGCCCGACGCGAGAGGCCGTCAGGCCCACTTCGGCCGAGGCTGCGTCGCGAATGCTCCGCAGGTCGCCTGCGAGCTCCTGCGGCGTGCCCTGACGCGCGATACGGCCGTCTGCCATCTCGATCACGCGATCCGCGGTACGCGCGAGCGCCGGCGAATGCGTGATCATGATCGCGGTACGGCCGCGCATCAGTGCATCGAGGCCTTCCATCACGGCGGCCTCGCTCTCGGCGTCGAGACCGGTCGTCGGCTCGTCGAGCACGAGGATCGCCGGGTTGCGCAGGATCGTGCGGGCAATCGCTATCCGCTGACGCTGGCCGCCCGAGAGACCGATCCCACGCTGCCCGAGCATGGTCGCATAGCCGTCAGGGAGCTTCTCGATGAACTCGTGGGCGGCCGCAGACTTGGCCGCCGCGACGATCTGCTCGGGATCCGCCTCGACGCCATAGGCGATGTTGTCCGCGATCGTGCCCGTGAAGAGGACGCCCTCTTGCAGCACGAGCCCGACCTGGTTGCGAACCCAGCGCAGCTTGCACTCGCGCAGGTCGTGCCCGTCGATCTGCACGCTTCCGTCGAACGGGTCATAGAACCGGGCAATCAGGGCCGCGAGCGTCGACTTTCCCGCGCCCGAGCGACCGATCACCGCAACGCGCTGGCCGGCGGGGATGAACAGGGAGAGTCCGTGCAGCGCCGGACGCTCGCGGTCGTAGCCGAAGACCACGCCCTCGAGCTTGATCTCGCCAGTCGCGCGACGTCCGTCGTAGCCGTTCGGAGGGTCGTCGAGCACATCGTCCGCCGCGAGGATCTCGGCCACGCGATCGGCCCGCGCGAGCGCCTTCGAGATCCGGCTCCCCTGGCGCGCGATTGCGCTGAGCGGACGGTAGACCTTCCCCGCATACATGACCATGACCGTCAGCAGGCCCAGCTTGAGATCGCCGCTGTGAACACGGACGGCGCCGACGACGAGCACGAGGGCGATTCCGACCTCGCTGGCGAAGTCGATCATTCCGGCAAACCGCCCCTCGAGGCGAGAGGCGCGGATGCCGGCGTGCCATCGCTCGGCGCTCTTTGCCTCGAGCCGCGCCCGCTCGTACTCTTCCGACCCGAACGCCTGCACCTCGCGGATGGCCCCGAGCACCTCGCCGCTGATCGAGGCGATCTCACCCTCCCGGCTGCGCATCTGCCTGGACGACACGCGCGCTCGCTTGCGGAACCAGAAGCTCAGCAACGCGAGCACCGGGGTGACGGCGAAGGCGCAGAGCGCGAGCACCGGATCGATATACACGCTCGCTGCCAGCATGAGCAGGAAGATCAGGAACGAGGACACCAATGCGCCGAGCGAGCCGGCGAAGATGTCGCCGATGGCATTGACGTCGCCGGTGACCCGCGTGACGAGGTCGCCCGTCTGCAACCGGGCGTGGAACGAGATCGAGAGGCGCTGCAGCTGCGAGTAGATCGCGAGCCTGAGCTCGTGGATGATGCGCTCCCCGGCCAACTCGAGCCGTAGGTCCGACTGGTAGGTCGCAATCGCCTCGGCCGCGGCAATTCCGAGCACCGCGAGGCCCACGTAGCAGATCGTGAGATAGTCCGACCTCGAGAAATCGCTGAGATCGACTTCGGTACCCTTGCCCCCGACCGTGAGCACGTGATCGATGAGATACGCGAGGGGCAGCGGGGAGGCGACGTCTGCCGCGGCGATCACGAGCGTCGCGATCGCGGCGACCAGGAGCGGCGGCCACTGCTGTTTCACGTACGGCCTCAGGACCGTCAGGGTCGTCGGGGAGTCGTCCGCCCGCTTGCCGCGTCGGCGGGTCACGACACGCCCGGCCACTGGTGAAATCGGTTCATAGGGCCGCGGGTGCTTCGGAGAGCTCCCTGACGGCGTCGATGATGCGCTGCCCGCGCCGCTGCCAGGTGTGCTCCGCGGCCAGCGCCCGAGCTGCGGAGCCGAGGCGCTCGCGCGCTGCGTGATCGGCCGCCAGCACGGCGACCTCGCGGGCGAGCGCGCGAGCATCTCCCGGTGGGATGAGCACCGCTGCCTCGCTACCGGTCACGTCACGCACGCCGGGGATGTCGGCGGCGACGATCGCAAGGCCGGCCGCCAGGTACTCGAACAGCTTGAGCGGCGAGAAGTAAGCCGGCGCGTCCGGCGAGTAGGGCGCCAGGCCGATGTCCGCCTCGCCGAGCAGGCGGGGCACCTGCTCGTGCGGGACGGCTCCGAGCATCTCGGCGCCCGCCGCGGCGACGACATCGCGTGCCGGGCCATCTCCGATCACCCTCAAGCGCGGGGCTTCCCCGTCGAGCAGCGCCCATGCCTCTGCGATCGTCTCGATGCCGTGCCACGGTCGCAACGCACCCGAGAAGACGGCAACCGGCGGCGCGGAAGGGTCGCGCGGCGGCAGATCCGAAAAGCGTTCCGGCGCGACCGCGTTCGGCGTCACCTCCACTCGCTGCGCGCCGCGAACCCGCGCGTAGGCGGCGAGTGGGCTGGACACCGGCAGCACGAGGCCGGCATGAGAGAGAGTGGCCCGCTCGAGCCGGTCGGCGTCCTCGGGTCGCTCGAGCCGCCGGTAGCGCGCCGCTTCCTCGGGGAGCGGGGCGTTCAGTTCCACGATGTGTGGGATCCCGAGGGCGCGAGCGGCCGTCGAACCGGCCGCCGAGTGCAACGCGATGCGCTCGTAGAGGGCATCTGCGCGGAAGTCCTGCAGGCGGCCAACGAGCCACGCAGCGAGCGCGTCCTCGGCGGCCAGAAGCGCATCGACCGGAATGCCCTTGCGCGGTCCGGGAAGCGATTCGAGCGTCACGCCGCGGGCCGGAGCAGGCGCGTCCGCAACGATCTGGCTCACGAGCACGAGCATCTCGACGTCCTCCGCGCGCAGCGCCTCGACGATCTCCGCAAGGTGCACGGACGCACCCTTGGCGCCGCCCCAGGCGATCCCGGGATCGGTCGACAGACAGGCGATCCGCACGTCAGCCTCGCTCCGGGAACAGCGAGCGCAGGATTTTCACGCTCTGCTCCAGCGAGAAGCCCTGCTCGACGTGCGTCCGGGCCTGATGCGAGAGCTGCGCCGCGAGCCCAGGATCGCCGAGGACGCGCTCGAGCGCATCGGCGAGTGCGGCCGGATCATGCTCGGGAACGGTCAGACCCGTCTCGCCGTCGATGACCGTCTCGCTCAGCCCGTTCACATCGGTGGTCACCACCGGGACGCCGAGCGCCATGGCTTCGAGTACCGACGTGGGCAGCCCGTCGCGATCGCCACTAGCAGCAACGACGCAGGGCAGGCAGAACACACTCGCCCGCCGGAACAACTCGCGCACCTGCTCATGCGGCAGGGCTCCCCGGAGCACATCACCGAGACCGGCGGCAGACGCCGACGCCGCGAGCTCGGCTCGCAGGGGACCATCGCCCGCGATCTCGAGCCTGACCGGGACGTCCCGGGCGCGCAGGATGCCACAGGCCGCAACGAGATCCTCGAGGCCCTTCTTCTCGATGAGCCGGGCGACCGATACGACCAGCAGCGGCTCGGGCGCGCGGACGACCGGTTCGCCCATGCGCCGCAGGTCGACCGAGTTCGGCACCACCCGCACACGCTCTCCGCCGTCCAGGATCGAGGCCAGGTAGCGGCGGTTCTGCTCGCTCACCGTCGCAACGAACAGCGCGCGGCCGAGCTTCCTGCGCAGATCGTCGCGGCGCACCTGCTCGTGCCAGATGTCCTTGGCGTGCGCGGTGACGCTGTAGCTGGGTCCCTCCATGCGCCAGACGAGGCTCGCCAGGTCGGCCGCCGAAGTCGCGAAGTGCGCATGGGCGTGATCGATGCCCGCTTCCTCCATCTCGTCGCGCAGCACTGTCGCCTGTAGCACCAGACGCCACGCTCCGAGACTGGGTCGCCGCATGCCGGCACGGGCGGCGCCCAGCCACGCCCCCGGCCGGCGGCGTGCCTGTCGCGCCAGCGCGCGCGCGACACGGGCGGGTTCGCGGATCGGGCGGTGGGGCAGATAGATCACACGGGCGCGCAGTTCGTCCAGGAAGCCGTGGCTGAAGGCTTCGGCCGGCTTCGACACCGCGTACACCGTCACGAGCTCGCCCTGGCGCTCGAGCTCGATCAACTCGGCCGCCACGAATGTCTCCGAGATGCGCGGAAAGCGCTTGAGCACGTATGCGAGATGGCGCCCGTTCGCGCTCATCGCATGCTGACTGCCGGGGACCGCGTCTCGTCCGGCGCTGCGAGCTCGAGCAGGAAGGCCGCGGCCCTCTCGGCGCCGTCGAAGCCGAGGCTGGCCTGCGCCCGCGCTTGCAGCTGCGCGCGCGAATCACCCAGTGCCGCGCGCACCTCCTGCCGCAGGCCGTCGCCCGTCAGTTGGTCGGGATGGACATAGCGCATGAGCCCGAGCCGCGCGAAGGCCTCGGCGCGGATCAGCTGCTCGGTGCGCGGCACGACGCGCGGGACACAGACCGTCGGCGTGCCACGGGAGAGTGCCTCGGCAATCGTGTTGTACCCCCCCATGCAGACGAGGCAATCGACGGCGACGAACCAGGAATCGAGCCCACGAACGAAGGTGTGATAGGTCACGCCGGCGCGCTCGGCCGACTCCCGCAGCTGCTGGCGCTTCTCGGGCGAGCTCTGCGAGCCGGCGACCACGATCGCGCGCCAGTCCGCACCGGCAGCAGCCTCGATGAACGCCTCGAGGATCGCGAATCCGTCCTCGCCGCCGCCGGCGGTCGCGAGCACGGTGGGACGACCGTCGCTCTTGAGTAGCAGCGGCAAGGCATCGCGCGTCATCTGGTCGACCGGCGGCGGATTGCAGACGTAGCCCGTGAAGCGCGTGCGCGCCGCGACAGCCGCCGGCAGCCCGTACTCCTTGGCCGGATCGAGCACCGCCGGATGGCCGTACACGAGGACGCGGTCGTAGTGCGCCACGATTGCCGCTGGGATGTCGGCCTGCCGCCACTCCGCGCGTACCTGTTCCGGGTCGTCGAGTATGTCGCGGAACCCCAGCACGGTGCGCCCGCCCGCTCCACGAATCGTCGCGATCGCCGGCACGAGCTCGCCGCGCGCGCCCAGAGGGTGTTTGTCGACGAGCAGCACCGATGGCCTGAACGACTCCACGGTCGCCTGCAGGAGGGAGTTGCGGACGTTGATGACCCCGGTGCCGCCGATCCGCAGGCGACGACCCGTGTATTGCTCGTTTGCGACCTTGCGCAACCCCGGCAGCTTGACCACGTCGACGCGTGGCGGCACGCCGAGGCTGTGGATCTCGTCCGCGCTCGTGGCGAGCAGTACGGACGCTCGCGACGACGCGACCGTGAGTGCGGTAGCGATAGCGAGATTGCGGCGGGCATGGCCGAAGCCGAGGCCGTCGTGGGAGTACATCAGGAAGCGTTCGGCGTCCAAAGTCACTCCGGGTGAGTCGAGCCTAGTAAACGTGGCCGACGCCGCCGAATCAAGTCCCGGCTTCCGACGCGGGGCGGGCGATCGCTCGCGGACCTTGCACGATTCCGTTGCAATTCGTACTATCGCCTCGCCGCGAGCGATGCCGGCGCCGTAGCCGCGGACGCCCGGCACGAGAGGAAGCCGTGAGCACGGGCGACAACACGCGCATCGGAACGGAGATAGCGGGGTACCGCGTGGAGTCGCTGCTTGGTCGCGGCGGCATGAGCGTGGTGTACCTGGCCGAGCACGTGCGCCTCGGCCGCCGGGTCGCGTTGAAGCTGCTCGCCCCGATGCTCAGCGACGACGAGACGTACCGCGACCGCTTCCAGCGCGAGTCGCGACGGGCAGCAGAGCTCGACCACCCCAACGTGGTGCCGATCTTCGACGCCGGAGAGGTCGACGGCCAGCTCTTCATCGCGATGCGCTACATCGAAGGGTGCGATCTCAAGAAGCTGATCCAGCGCGAAGGGTCGCTGGGGATGGGCCGGACGCTGTTCATCCTCGAGCAGGCCGCGGACGGCCTCGACGCGGCGCACGAACGCAGCCTGATTCATCGCGACGTGAAGCCCGGGAACATCCTGATCGCGGAACCGTCCGAGCAGGTCTATCTGACGGACTTCGGCGTGGTCAAGCACACGGCTTCGCAGGGCCTCACCAGGACCGGCTTTTTCATCGGTACCGTCGACTACGCCGCCCCGGAGCAGATCGAGGGCCTACCGGTGGACGCGCGCACGGACGTCTACGCGCTCGGCTGCGTGCTCTACGAGTGCCTCGTCGGCAAGGCACCGTTCGACCGCGATGCCGAGATCAACGTCATGCACGCGCATCTGATCGATGCGCCCCCGCTACTGACGGCCTCGCGACCCGATCTGCCGAAAGCGCTCAATCGCGTGCTGGCAAGCGCGCTCGCGAAGTCGAAGGACGACCGCTACGACACCTGCGGGCAGCTGATCGAGGCCGCGCGCGTCGCGGCTCGGCAGCGGTCGACCACGACTGTCCACCGGGACCGCGACGACGCCGGCCCAGCCGGGGCCGAGGCGCTCGCGGCCGCCTCCGTGGAGATGACCACGACCGAGCCACCGACCCCGGCGCTGCCCGACGAGGGAGCGGCTGAGATCGCGACACCGGTGACGGGCGATTCCGAAGCCGACGCGCTGCCCGTGAAGGCGGAGGCCCCCCCGGCCCAGCCGGCGGGAGCCCCGCCGCAGCCGCCGGCGGCAGGCGACGGCGGCGGCGGCGGGGGGCGGCACAGGCCCGTTCGGGCCTGGCTCGCGGCGGGAGCCATCGTCGTCGCCGCTCTGCTGGCCGCGGCCGCCGTTTACGTCGTCACGCGCGACTCGAACTCGGCCACCGCCGACACCACGACCGGGACGATCACGACGGTGCCGAAGCCGGCTCTCGTTGCGAAGGGCCTCGCGGGCATCGTGCTGCACGATGTCTGGGACAAGTGCGCGGTATCCTCGACGCCGCAGCCCGGCGCGGTCGAGAGCGCCATCTGCCTGCCCCCCGCCAACGGCGCGGTCTTCTTTCCTGACCGTCTCGACCTTTCCATCTATCCCAACGCAGCGGCGCAGAAGAAGGCGTTCGAGGCGCTCAGGGCATCGGATCCGATCAGTGCGGCCCTCGTCGCCGGCAAGGGCAACTGCAACAACGTCATCTGGAACGGGTTCGGCATCTGGCGCCACGCGCTGGACAACAAGCTGGGCGGCCAGCGCTACTGCTATATCGACGCCAAGCACGATACGGTCATCGTCTGGACGCACGATCGGCGCGACACGCCGAGCCACCTGGACTTCATCGGCGTGGCCCGCGTCGGCGGGCGCGGTAACGGGCCGAGCCTGTTCAACTGGTGGAGATTCTGGCACGAGCGCCTCGGCAAGTGCCCGCTGCCTGGCTGCGCTGCTCGCCTGCCCTGACGCGCCTCAGGGGGCCCGAGTTGCTTCCGCCCGCCGGGAGCAGAGGTTCACGCGTCGGTGCGTTCGTCCAGTTGGCGGTCGAGGTTGCTCGCCGCCGAGATCAGCGCGAGGTGCGTGAACGCCTGTGGGAAGTTACCGAGCGCCTCGCCCGACGGCCCGATCTGCTCGGCGTAGAGGCCGAGATGGTTGGCATAGGTGAACATCTTCTCCAGGGTCAGGCGTGCCTCGTCCAGCCGCCCCGACCGGGCGAGGCACTCGACATACCAGAACGAGCACATCGAAAACGTCCCCTCCTGCCCATCCAGGCCGTCGGCCGCTGCGAGCTCGGGGTCGTAGCGGTAGACGAGGGAGTCGGAGACGAGCTCCCGCTGCGTCTCCGACAACGTCGAAAGCATGCGCGGGTCGCGGGAGGAAATGAAGCCCACCAGTGGCATCAGCAGATTCGAGGCGTCGAGCGAGCTCGAGCCGTAGTGCTGCACGAACGCCGCCCGCTCCTGCGAATAGCCGTGCTGCATGATGCTCTCGTAGATCTCGTCGCGCGTCGACTCCCAGCGCATCGTGTCGCACGGCAGCGCGCTGCCGCGGGCCAGCCGCAGGGCACGGTCGAAAGCGACCCAGCTCATCAGCTTGGAGTGAACGAACTGCTGGCGCCCGCCGCGCACTTCCCAGATTCCCTCGTCTGGTCGCTGCCAATTCTCGGCGAGCCAGTCGACGAGCCGTCGCATCTCGCTCCAGAGGTCGTAGGAGATTTGCAGGCCGCCGCGGTTGAACAGGTACACGGAGTCGAGCAGCTCGCCGTAGATGTCGAGCTGGAGTTGTTCGGCGGCAGCGTTGCCGATGCGCACCGGCTTCGACGAGAGGTAGCCCTCGAGGTGGTCGAGTGTGTGCTCGGGGATGTCGTGGCGGCCGTCGATCCCGTACATGATCTGCAGCGGGCCGTTCTGCCCTTTATGCGTCTCCTTGGCTCGCGCCTCGAGGAAGTCCATGAAGGCTGACGCCTCCTCCGTGAAGCCCAGCCGCAGCAGCGCGTGCACCGAGAACGCCGCGTCTCGCACCCAGGTGTAGCGGTAGTCCCAGTTGCGCTCGCCGCCGATGACCTCTGGCAGGGCGGCGGTCGGCGCGGCGACGATCGCTCCGGTCGGGGCATAGGTGAGCAGCTTGAGTACCAGCGCGGAACGGTGAACCATTTCTCGCCAGCGCCCACGGTAGCCCGAGGTCGAGAGCCAGCGGCGCCAGAAGGCCAGCGTGTCCTCGAACGCCGCGGCAGTCTCCTCGGGCTCGATGGCACTGTCGCGGTGGTGGCCGCGAGTGACGCGCTCGAGGATGAACGTTGCCGTCTCGCCGGCGGACAGCGCGAAATCGGCGAGCACGCCGTGCTCGCCCCGATGGAGCGGGACCGGAGAGTTCAGTGACAGCGTCAGGTCGCGCGTGTGAAACGTCGCGCCGTGCTCGCCAATCACCGTCTCGTGGGCCTCGCGCCCATAGTTGAACGCGGGCGCGCACTCCATGCGCAGGCGAAGCGTGCCCCGCACGCCGAGCACGCGACGGATCAAGCGGTGCCGCTGCCGTTCGGCCGAACCCGTCTGGATCGGCATGAAGTCCTGCACCTCGCAGACGCCGTCGGCGTCCAGGAAGCGAGTGATCAGGACGTTCGTGTCCGGGAAGTACAGCTGCTTGTGGTCGCTCCGGCGCTCGCGATCCGCGCCGGAGACGATGCGTCTCAGCATCGTTGCCTGCGAGCTCACGATCTCGACCGGTGCGATGCGGAAGAAGCCGCCACGGTCTCCGTCGAGCAGGGCGGCGAAGACGCTCGGTGAGTCGAAACTCGGGCAGCAGTACCAGTCGATCGTGCCGTCGACGGCCACCAACGCGACCGTGTGCAGATCGCCGATGACGCCGTGTTCGGCGATCGGCGGGTAGCGCATGCGCGGGTTGCGGGCGTGTGCGCTCGCCTCGGTCACGAAGCACCCCGGGTCGTTCACACCAACATACCGGGGAGGGGCGGCTTGTGCCTGCCCCACCGAGCGCATAGGATCGCCGTGCCGTGTTCGTCGGACGGATCGCCGAGCGTCGCCGCGTCCGAGAGTTGCTCGCGGAAGCTCGCAGCGGCCACGGTCGGGCCCTCGTCGTGAGCGGCGAGCCGGGGATCGGCAAGACCGACCTGCTCGAGCAGGTCTCCGCAGATGCGGACGGCTGGCTCGTGCTCTCGGCACGAGGCGTGCCCGCTGAGTCGGATCTGCCTTTCTCGGGGCTGCACCAGCTGCTCGCGCCCGTCCTCGCCGGGCTGGACGTGATCCCGCCGGTGCAAGCGCGCGCACTGCGCGGCGCTCTCGGGCTCGCGGACCCCGAGCCCGGCCGTCGCCTCGAGGTGCTCGCAGGCACACTGAGCTTGCTGGTGGCAGCGGCAAACGAGCAGCCTGTCCTGCTGCTGATCGACGAGGCGCACCACCTCGATGCCGGGTCGGGGGATGCGCTCGGGTTCGTCGCACGGCGCCTCCACGTCGGCGGGATCGCTCTGATTGCCGCGAAACGGTCGGACCGGCCGAGCGCCTTCGACGACGGCGGCTTCGAGGAGATGCGACTCGGCGGGCTCGAGCTCGACGAGGTGCGGGAGCTGCTGGCAGGCAGCGTCGAGGCCCCGGATGTGGTCGAACAGCTCTGGCGCGACACGGGCGGCAACCCCTTGGCGCTTACGTCGCTGCCGGAGCGCCTGGCAGCCGCGGAGCTTTCGGGGCGCGAGCCGATCGTCGGCCCGCTGCCGGCTGCCACGCGCGTGCGCCGCATCTACGAGAGCCGCATCTTCGCGCTCCCGCCCGAGACGCGACGGGCGCTGCTCGTAGCCGCAGCCAGTGACGAGGCCTCGATGACGACCATCAACGATGCCGTCTCGGCGATCGGCGCCGACCCGGCGCGCCTGGCCGCGGCCGAGCAGGCGGGCATCGTCACGATCCGTGAGGGCGCGATCGAGTTCCGCGATCCGCTGCTGCGGTCGGCGGTGTACCACGACGCGCCGCCGGACGACCGGCGCGCGGCCCACGACGCGCTCGCCGGGGCGCTCGCGGAGGAGCGCGACGCCGACCGGCGGGCGTGGCACCGCGCGTCTGCCGCCTCGGCGCCGGACGAGGACGTGGCGCTCGGTCTCGAACGGGCAGCCCTGCGGGCGCGGCGCCGTGGCGGCGTGGCCGTCGAGGCGATGGCGCTTGCGAGGGCGGCGCGTCTCACGCCCGGCGGCGAGCGCCGCGCCGCCCGGCTGCTGGCGGCGGCGCGCTCGACCGCGCACGCCGGGCGGCTTGGCCCGGCCGCCGCCATGCTCGAGGAAGCGCTTGGGCTCGTCGCGTCTGCGGAAGTCGCGGCCGATATCGACCTGGAGCGCGCCCGCCTGCTGGCCGCGGCTGGACGCGAGCGCTCCGCCAGCGAGCTGTTGCGGCGAGCAGCCGACGATGTCACGCCGCACGACCCCGCGCGGGCCGCTCGGTTGCTCGCCGAAGACGCAATGCTGATGCTCGGCGAACACGAGCTCGCGGCGGCAGCGGCCAGCGCCGAGCGCGCCGAAGGACTCGGCGTGCGCAGCGACTCGCCGGACGCCCTGGCCCTGAACATCGCGCTCGCGGCAACACGGCTCGCAGCAGGAGGGAGCGACGCAGTGGCCCCGCTGCGGCAGGTATGCGAGCGCGCAGAGGCGATCACCGATCCCTCGCTCGTCGCCTGGCTGGCGCAGGCCCTCGCGGCCGCCGGCGAGGGCGAGGCGGCACGCCCGATGCTCGCCCGCCAGGTGGAGCAACACCGGGTGGCCGGCGACGTATGGTCGCTGCAGCAGGAGCTCCTCGGGCTCGCCGATCTCGAGTTGCGGGCCGGGCAGCTGCCGGCGGCGCTCGAGGCGGCGCGTGAGACGCTCCAACTCGCCGACGAGCTCGGCAGCGTGCGTGCGCGTGGCCGTAGCCTGCTCACACTCGCGCTCGTGGAGGCCCTGCTCGGGCGTGAAATCGACTGCCGCGAGCATGTGAAGCAGGGGCTCGACGGCCGCCGCGAATACGGCGCGGGCGCACTCGAAGCGAGCGGCGGGCTGGCCCTCGGGCTGCTGGAGCTAAGCCTCGCTCGGCCCGCCGAGGCGGTCGCCGCGCTCGAGCCTGTCCGGCGGCACGCAGGCCAGGCCGAGCTCCAGGACCCCGGCTGGCTCCCATGGGAGCCAGCGTTGATCGAATCCTATTTCGCGGCTGCCCGGCCGCACGACGCCCGCGAGGTGCTCGACGCCCTCGAGGCCCGGACCCGACACATCGAGCGAGGCACGATGCGAGCTGCGGCGGCGCGCTGCGCCGGACTGCTTGCGGCTGACGATGCCTTCGCAGCCCACTTCGAGGAGGCACTCGTGCTGCTCGAGCGTGATGGCAACCCGTTCGAGCTCGCCCGCACCCGGCTCTGCTACGGCGAGCGCCTGGTTCGAGTGGAGCGGCACGAGCCCGCGCGCGATTTGCTGCGCACGGCGCTCGACGGCTTCGATCTCCTCCGAGCCCTCGCGTGGGCGGAGCGCACGCGATCGGCGCTTGCTTCGTGTGGCGAGATTGCCCGCCGCCAGTCGCCGCATGCCGTCGATCTGCTCACGCCCCAGGAACTCCAGGTCGTGCGGCTCGTCGCCGAGGGCGCAAGGAACCGCGACGTCGCCGCGCGGCTCTTCCTCAGCCAGAAAACGGTCGAGTACCACCTGCGCAACACGTTCCGAAAGCTCGACGTGCGCTCGCGCACCGAGCTGGTCACTCGCCTCGCGGCCGAGGGCAGCCTTCCCGCAGCGGCGCGGTCGGAATCCTCCTGACGTTCGCCGCGGCGAAGCTACGCTCGTTCTCGTGGCTATTCGCCTCGCCCGACGCCTTCGTAGGCGAATCCGGCGGCGCGGGTGGCTGCGGGGTCGAGTTGGTTGCGGCCGTCGATCACGAGCGCCGTGCGCATCACCGACAGCAGCGTGCCGTCGGCGAACGGGGCTGTGAACTGGGGCCACTCGGTCACGATCACG
>Ga0207683_10001034_pt1 | contig 25374 bp, 30 predicted proteins | sample KBSM73metaG_FD_184333 | JGI IMG/M metagenome (GOLD analysis project Ga0207683, IMG submission 184333) | Miscanthus rhizosphere microbial communities from Kellogg Biological Station, Michigan, USA - KBS M7-3 metaG (SPAdes) (version 2) | ecosystem: Host-associated > Plants > Roots > Rhizosphere >... | reverse complement strand
CCAGCGTCAGCTACGCCAAGATTTTTGATTGGCAGCCGGGCTGAAGCGCCACCGATTGAAGATTTGTGGTTGGTCAACGCTGATGAAATTCAGATCATCAACGCGATTGAAGACAAGCTTACGACAGCGGGGAATGTGTGATGACAACTGTTTATCTGGACGAAGCCACAGCACCAAACGACATTCATCTTGATGCGGGGATTGATGACACTACAGGCGGCAGCGACGTTACTATTTCTGCCAGTTCTCCCCCTAGCGGTAACGGTGGCTTTGTCCAGATAATGGCCGGTGATAGTACCGACGATACTCTTTTTCTCAGCGGCGGTGCTGTAGATATTTACACTGGCTATGCGGCTCAACACGGCAATGGTGGCGGCTTTAGCGTTTGGGCTGGCGGTGGTGGCGAAGTAAGCGGTAACGGTGGCATCGTCTATATTCAGGCTGGCAGTGCTCAAGGTAACGGTGCTGGCGGTTCATCAGACTTTATTGCAGGCGATGCTGACGGAGTTGGGGCTGGCGGTCCTGCATTTCTTGGTGGTGGTAAAGGTGGTTTCACTTCCGGCGACGGTGGGCTAGCTCAGGTACAGGCTGGTAAAGCACGCACTCAAGGTTATGGCGGTCGCGTTAATATCTATGCTGGCGAGGGTGCCGGTACTGGTAGTGGTGGTGCAGTAAATGTTTATGGAGGTGACGCCACGCAAAATGCTAGCGGTGGTGGCGTTTGGATGCAGGGAGGTGACGCTTTCGGGATCGGCAGCGGTGGCAACGTTGGCATGTCGGGAGGTTTCGCAGACGTTGAGGGTAACGGTGGCGAAGTCTGGATTGGCGGTGTGGATGGCGGATCAACCAAAGGTCAAGGCGGTCCGGTTACGATTGAAGCAGGCAGTGCTGACGGTTTAGGTTTTGGCGGTCGCGTTCGCATCACGTCTGGTTACGGCGAGGGTACCAACTACAACGGTTTCGATTGTTTTGGTGGCGGCATCGACCTTATCACTGGTTCTGCTGGTGACGTTGGTCGCGGTGGTCCTATCGATTTGATTTGTGGTGACGGTGGTTTCGTATCCGGTCCCGGCGGTCCCATTTCAATTATCGCTGGTGATGCTCGCGCTGCCGGTGCTGGTGGCGGCATCGACATACTGGCTGGCGGTAGCGGTAACACGTCTGGTGTTGGTGGCTATTTAAGCATGCGTGCCGGTAGATCGTTTAACGCTGCCGGTGCTGGTGGCTACATTGAAATTCTAGCTGGCTTGGGTGCGGGTGACGCATCAGGCGGTGCTACTACTATTAAATCAGGGGATGCCAGTGTTGGCGGCAACGGTAGCGGCGGTCTTTTTAATATAAACGGTGGTGCTGCCCAAGGTAACGGATATGGCGGCAGCGTCACTATCAATGCCGGTCCTAGCGGGACCGGCACTGGTACGGGTGGTGCTCTTAATCTTCAAGCAGGCAGCACACAAAACGGTCTTGGTGGCAGTCTCAACTTGTCAGCAGGAACTACTGCTGTAAGTGGTCAAGGCGGCGGCATCACAGTGAATGCCGGTAACGGTGCCGGTACTTTCAACGGTGGTTTTGTCGCCATTTCTAGTGGCGTCGGTGGCGTCAGCGGTAATGGTGGTCCAGCTAGTCTGATTGCTAATAACGGCGGCTCTACTCAAGGCAACGGCGGTCAGATCAATTTAACTGCTGGCAACGGCAACGGTACCGGCAATGGTGGCGATATCAACTTAAATACCGGCACCAAGTCGGGCACCGGTCGCGTCGGAATAATCTCAATCTTTAGAGGTTTGCAAAATTTTACGAACGATGCAGCGGCAGCATCAGGTGGCGTGCCGATCAATGCGCTTTACCGCAACGGCAGTATCGTCATGATACGTGTCGCATAACAGGAGGACTAGATGGACAACCTTGAAGAAATCAAAACGAAGCTGGAAGAACTGTCACAGAAGGCAGACCAAGACGGCAAGCGTTTCGTTTCGCGCATGCTGCACGTCGCTGCTGCAAAAGTAGAGCAAGCTGCAAGACATTCTGAAAGGGAAGCCCGCCATGAGCAGCGTCAAAAAGGTGAAGCCCAAACCCCAACCTAGTGTAGACACTTACCTGTTGGCGAAGCATTCTGGCTTGTTCCGGCCCGGACAGCCGCTTATACTCGCCTACGCGGTACCGTCCAAAAAGCCAGCCAAGACAAGGGGAAAATCGAAATGACGAAATTTAAGAATAGCGTCAACGCTTTCGCCAATAGTGCTGGTGACAGTACGACCGCCAACAAGACCACTTGGAAAGGACGCGGCGTATTGCCTAAAGGCAAGTTGGGCAAGTACCCCGGCGGGACCGCAGATATCTCCGGTGGCAATCGTCGCTTGGCAAAATCCAGCCACGGTACCGGCGGCGGCGGTCATCCGGTGCGTGGCACCAACGCATTTACCAAGGGGAAGGGTAAATGAATGTTCTACCGTCCGGGGGGTGGACCGCGTATCAACCAGCAATACGATGAGTGCTATGCTGACTTCATCGGTGCTGCTACCGCGTTCCTGCCAGTAAACAAAGGCGACTGGATTGCAGTCAATGCTTGCCGCGCGTCCATCGCTTTCGTGGACCCTGCAACGTCAATCGTGACGAAGATACCGACTGCACCGGAAATAAATGTTCTTCTGGAAATGAAAACCATCGGCGGTCAGACCGACGATGAATGCTGGCCTATCGATCAGTGGCAAAATCAAGTTGTCGCGAGAGGGCTGCGCGCACATCGCGCAGGGTCTGTGCGAATGCGTATCCTCAACGTCAATAATTCTGAAGGGACTGGCGTTGCCATGGCCCTTCAGGTGTCGCGTACCGGTGACAGCGGGTCAACAGAATGAGTGGATTTGACACAACGCGGTCCGCCACCGTCGCCATGGCGAAGCAATACGGTTCGATCCTGCGTGGTGATGGACCGCCAGTCCCGCAGGCTGGCGTTGTCGGTGACATGTACATCGACAGAATGACATGGCAGTTTTTTGAAAAGCGGGAAATCAACGGGCTGGATGATTGGGGTCACTACCTCTACATAATCCCGCCGCTTTACACCAACAGTTTGAAATGGTTTGGACCTAGCGCACCCGACAACACGCTTGGCGTCCCCGGTGATTATTTTCTGCAATGGGCGGGCTACAATAACTACGGCATGCAGCCGACAATCTGGGGACCGAAGCTATGGACCGGCTGGCCGGAAAACGGTGACGGTCCCGGTACCGTCATTGCGGATCAGCATACTGGCGTATATCCGCTTGGCATAACAGACGAAGGTCCGGTTCGGACCGACATGATGCTGAACCAGCTGATCGCTATCGGCATCTTTGACGAATATATCATTCCGTTCCCGGTCACTGCCAATCCCGGTGATCCGGTGTTGCAGCTTGGCATTCAGGGTTCTGGTGCGTTGGTAATCGTTGCGCTCAACTCGCTGTACACGGCGGAAGATATTCATGACCTATGATCCATCAACTGACTTCGTAGGTCTTTGGCGCAACATTTTCGGTGGCGTCGAAAAGGCCGAAATGCCGGGGCTTGACTTTGTGGTGCTGGCGCTTGGTCGCGCCGGTCTAATCAATGTCGTAGCTTCTCCGGTAGCACCAACAACCAACCAGCCAAAAACGGCGTGGTTTCGTACTGCCGTACCAAGCTACGCAGCGGAAGGTGCGCTGTATCTGTGGGATGCAGACTTAGGTACTTACGTTCCAGCTACGCCGGATTTATTTTTTACATACTTAATGGTCACGTCAACCAACGAGTTGCTTGCGATCTTCGCCGTTACCGGACTGCCGCCGAATACGCTTGGCAAGGACGGTGACTATGCTGTCAGGCTGGACGATCCCGGCGGGGTCTACGGTCCTAAGTTTGCTGGCGCGTGGCCTACCATACCGATCCCGGCTACGTCCTACACCCAAGTCAGCAAGTTTCTAGACCAGCTTGGCACCAACCAAGGCGACCTCGTTTATCGCGGCTCTGTCGGATGGGATGTGCTGATGCCCGGCGCAGCCGGGAATGTGTTGAAGTCAGCTGGTCCCAGTGCAAACCCATATTGGTCATCGTCTGTCGTAACTTCGCCTGACCTTGATGGTTTGTTTGGTGGCGTTCAAGGCAGCATCATTTATCGCGGGCTATCAACTTGGACTTCGCTACCACCCGGCACAGCTGGTTATGTTTTATCATCAGGTGGTCCTGCTGCAAATCCAGTCTGGAGTAGCACAGCAGGATTGATAGGACCGGCAGGACCGGCAGGACCAGCAGGACCGGCGGGTGCAGCCAGTTCAGTACCCGGCCCAACAGGACCGCAGGGACCGGCAGGACCAACAGGACCACAGGGACCGCAAGGTTTACCGGGGCTGTCGGGTGGCGGTTCGTTAACTGCGGGTGGCGTAGGTACCCATGCTATGGGTGACGGTACTTATGCTTATCCTTATTACGACCCTTACCTTACTCCTTCCGGTTCTGGTGCATATCCCGGTACTTGGATATCAGTTTCTCATTATTACAATTCCATTTATGCGGGCACGTTTGACAGCGGTTCTGGACCTACGCCGATTTTCGTTACAAACACGTTCCATTTAATGCTTCGAACTGCGTAAAGGAAACGAACATGGTCTACCAGCCGGGTACTGATTTTGTAGCGATGTGGCGCAATCAGACAAACGGTGCGGCTAGGGCTGAAATGCCTGCGCTTGATCTTGTCATCAGCACGCTGCATCGCGCGGGCATGATAAACGTTTTCTTCAACAACGCGCAGCCGACAACCAACCAAGCTACAACGATCTGGTTCAGACCGGCGATCCCAACGTATTCCGGTGAAGGTACAGTGTATCTTTGGGATAGGAATGCGGTCGCTTACAAGTTTGCTACGCCGAAACTGTTTCGCGACTATCTGCGAGCATCGCAAGAGGAAGTAAATGAAGTTTAGACTTTTCCCATTCTGTAGTGCGCTCGCGCGGCTTGAAGCGCTGATTGATGGCGAGAGTTTTCTTCTTTGCAGCGATGACGGCGGCGAAGGTGGTGAGGGTGGCGAAGGCGGCGAGGGTGGCGAAGGCGGCGAGGGTGGCGAAGGCGGCGAGGGCGGGGATGCTGGTGACGCTGGCGATGCTGGTGGCGATCCCGGTGACAGCGCTTCTTTCGGCAGTTTCAGTGACACTGGTAACTTCGGCGCATTCAGTGAAAGCAGTGCTGTTGGCTTTGGCGATGCCGCCGACGCTGCGGCTGCGGCTGCGGCACAAACTGGTTTAGCGAGCGGCCTGACCGGTCAGGAAGGTTCTGTCGGTTCGTTTGGTCCCAACGCCAACATCGGCAACTTCGGCAACTTCGGCAGCTTCAATGACGCTGCGTCTTTTGGTTTTTCCAACGCGGCCAATCTTGGTTTTTCTAACGCGCCTAATCTTGGTCCAACTGATGCTCAAGTAAACCAAGCCATGGAAGGCTTGGGCTTGTTTGGCATTCAGGCACCTGTGCCTTCGTTTAATCAAAACGTTCAAGTTGCAGAAATGGACCCTGTGACGGCGTATCAGTTGGCAGTAGTGCCAGAGACACAAACGCAAGCACTACCGGCGATCACTGTCACTGAACCAACAGGCCGTTCCACTCCTACTGGCGTAACCGGGCCAGCCACTGGTCAAGGACTGGGTTCTATTGCCGGTCCTAGCAATGCTGAAGCACAAGCAGCTAACCAAGGATTTAGCCTGTCCGGTCCATCAATGGCTGACGCGGTTGGTATAAGCGTTGCTGAAGCTGGCGGCGGTGGCGGTAATCTGTCGGCTGAACAGATGGCTGAGATAGCAAAACAAAACGCTATCAACAGAGACTTGGCGAGAAATCCGCAGTCTCTTCAAACTCAAACACTACCGCCTGTTGTTGTTCCTGCGCCTGTTGCTCGTAACAGAGTTGGTGCCAATGAAAGTGCGTTGGCACCTGTAATCAGCAAGGCGCTTACTGATCTTGATGCGTCACCGTTTGGACAGTCGATCACGGGACTGCCAGCTACAATTTCGCAACTGGCAAAAGACGCATATGGCAAAGCTTCTACTACAGCAGAGCAAGATGCAGTCAACTCAGCTATAGGAAAAGCACTCGCGACCATACCGGGTATAGTTTCTCAGATGCCTGCCATCATGGCTGAGTTCGCAAAAAACTCTCTACCAACGACTACGCCTGACAGCACCGTAGCGAAGGGTCCGACTGCGCCACCGCAAACACCGCAGATGCCTGTCGAGATACCTATAGCGCCGCCGACAGTAGTAAAGGCTGAAACTATACCTTCGATTGCAGTACCAGTGGCAACGCCTACTCCGACGCCTACTCCGACGCCTACGCCTACTCCGACGCCTACTCCGACGCCTACGCCTACTCCGACACCGACGCCTACTCCGACACCTACTCCGACACCTACTCCTACGCCTACTCCGACGCCTACTCCGACGCCTACTCCGACGCCTACGCCACCGCCGCCCCCGGCTGTAGTGGCTCAACCAGTCTCGCCTATCGACAAGGCCGTAGAGCAGCTTGCACAGCCCGCCAAGGGTCCAACCATATCAGAAACCCTGTCGGGCATCTTTGGCGTACCGGCAAGCCCCGCTGCCCCGCAGGGCACCCTTGGGACGGGGATCACCGGGTTCGATCCGGGGTCAGGTCTTTACTTTGGGGGATACATCAATCCGGCGACTTCGATGCCAGCCCCCGGCGTTACCGCCACGGTGGCGGACGCCATGAAAAGCCTCTACGCGATCCCGGCATGAACTACCCTTGGGCACCGGTTACCGACAGGCGGGCTGAAATCAACGGCAAGCTGAAGGATTTTGAATGGTACCGTGAAAAGTACCTCTACATCCGGCCAAGGGAAGGTGGCGCTAGGCAGTTATTCCGCATCAACGCTGCCCAGACGGTCCTGAACCACCGTCTTAAAGCAGAACTAATGCAGCACGGAAACCTCCGGTCGTTGGTGCCCAAAGCCCGGCGGATGGGTGTTTCCACCTACATCAGTGCCCGCTTCTTCCACCGCACTGCAACACAGCGCGGTGTACGCGCCCATGTGGTGGCTCACCGTAACGACAGCGCGAGCAACATCCACCGCGAAGTCAAAGAGTTCTACAACGGTCTACCAGAACCTTTGCAGCCATCCGTAGGCGCATCGAACGCTCGCGAAGTCATCTTCGACAAGCTGCAATCAACTTACAAAGTTTCATCAGCTGAAGGCGGCGACATTGGCCGGTCTGATGACACGCATCTGCTGCACATGTCAGAAGCGGCCTTCTTCGACAACAGTCAGGACTTGTCATCCGGCCTGATGAAAACCGTGCTGGATATCCCCAAGACCGAAATCATCATGGAAAGCACCGGCAACGGTGCCAGCGGCATGTTCTTCGACATGTGCGAACAGGCACATCGCGACAAGAACACCGGACTGTGGCGGCTACATTTTCTGGCGTGGCATATCATGCCGGAATACGTCCATGAACCACCGATAGGTTGGGAAGCCCCGCGCGAGTTTGCCGACTACGGCAAGCTGCACGGTCTGTCGCCTGCACAAATCTATTGGTTTTACCGCGAGAACTACACGCTCGCCGTGATGAACGGCGGCACGCCTGACAGCATCCACCGGCTGACGCGACAAGAGTTTCCAGCGACTTACGCCGAATGCTTCATGACCGACAGCACGCTGGACTTCTTTCCGGCATCGCTGGTGCAGCAGGCGATGCTGTCGAAAGTTGAACCATCAATTGGTGCGCTCAAGATCATATCGGTTGATCCAGCCGGGGATGGTAGCGATGATCCATGGGTTTGTGACCGTCAAGGATGCGTCATCGGGAAACGGATTTGGGGAGCCATCAAGTCGAAAGACCAAAACGTACAAGCTGATTGGCTTGTTGCTTCCTACAAGCGTTTTGGTATGGACGTTATTCTTGTGGATAGCGGAGGATTGGGTAAGGGGTTAGTCGATGCTTGTAGACTGCGCATGCGTGATAGGGCAGATCGCGTCATATCGGTGAACTTTGGCAGCGGTGCCAACAACGCAGTGCAGTTTGGCAACAAGCGGGCAGAACTTCACTTCAAATTCCAAATGTGGTTGCAAGGTGCAGTCAACATGCCCAACGACAAAATGCTACAGGAGGAATGCGCCACCTACAAATGGGGGACCGGTGGCTGTCGCCGTGACGAACTCGCCCGACTGTTCATGACGCCAAAGGAAAAAATTCGCATGGAGATAGGCCGGTCGCCTGATCGGCTTGATGCTGTGGTAAATAGTTTTGGAATTAACGATTACGTATTGCAGCCAGCCTGACATAGAGATAGCGTATACGTCTCTCTAGCTAGGAGACTTTTTATGCGGAAACTATTGTTAGTTACGACAGCCTTACTTGCCTTATCGGCACTACCGGCCAAGGCCGAAATTACCTTCGATACCACCGGTTTAGGCGGTACCGGCACCAACGTCATCTTCTCAAGCATCTTCGACAACCGCTTGATCCTTGGCAGGTTGAACGGCCAGAACGATGAGGTTGTACGGTTTAGGGACTTAACACCCACCCAAGACCCTAACAATCCCTTCACCGGGGCTGCTAACGGCAACGACATCAAAATCTTCAATACTGAGGATTTGGATATTTCGGTTTTCAACTCCACTAACCTGACGCAGCTTGGCGTCACAAGGGACGTTTTCTCCGTCAAGGGGGATGGCACCCTGTTCCTGCGCGTGACGGCTTTGGAGACAGACGGCACTTTCAAGGACTTCTTCCTTTCCCAAGAACTCACCAGCGGACAAAATGGCTTCGACATTCAGGCCATCAATGGTGAAAAAATCTGGGACGTTGACCTTCGGGTTGTCGGCGGCAGGATCACCGACTTTGAACATTTCCGCATTGACGTTGCCCCTGCGGTAGCGGCGGTGCCTGAACTGTCAACGTGGTTCATGATGATCTTGGGCTTCGCAGGCGTCGGTCTTGTCTCGCTGCGCAAGCGTGAGGGCACGCCGTTCCGTCTTGCCTGACTGGGGCTACACGATGATGGGCGTCTGCCTTGCAGCGCTCGTCATCGGCTACATCGCTGCATGGGCGTGGGATGAATGGAAAAACAAGTAAGCAGAACCAACAAATACCATTTACCGAAGTCCATCGAACTCACTGAACGTAAACTAATTAAACTACGCCTGCTGCACAGCATCGCGCTCATTGACCAGCAGCTGAAAAAGCTGGAAGAACTTCGGTTGCTGTATCCATCGCACAAGGTTGAGGATAAAAAATAAGGCGGGATTTCTCCCGCCTTATTTTTTACGCCACTTTCTTAGCGCGGCGCTTCTTCCCTACCTTGCGGGTTTTCGCAGCCGTTTCGTTTTTGGCTTTCGCCGTCTTTGCTTTCTTCTTTCTCATAGCTTAATCCTCACTCACTTTTTTGCTGCGTTCTCTTTCATTTTTCTTAGCTTTTCTTTCATCGCAGCAGTCCATACGACTTTCTTTGGCTTGGATGGCTTCGACTTTTTAGTCATACCTTTATCCTCCAGCCTTGTCCGGTGAACTGACCCTTAGTCGTACCGGAATTTATCACCGCTTCTGTATCCGCGTACTTACTGTTGAACTGCTTGTTGCGCGGGTCCATTCCCTTATACATATCGTGCAACTGCTGACGTTTCAACCGGTCATAGGCCGCCGTGATCCGGGCATCGCGCTCCATCAGCAACGGTCTGGTAATCTTCCCGGTCTTATCCACGCCGGAAACCTTGCCTTCAAACAAAGCCAGCATGTGCAGATCGGTGCATGGTTTCCAGTGCAGACGCATAGCCGCTGCCAACTCTTGAGGTGTGTCGTTGATGATGTGGAACGACTTCTGCGGATACCTGTCCCGGTCTGGGATGTACAGCGGCAGTTCACGGTTCAAGGTCAGGCTGGCAATGATGCTGTCTACATCCTGCGCGTCGTTGCCGTTCGACATCGATGCCATAGCATCGTTCATCGGCGGGACTTCAGGGATGTTGGAAGGCGGGTTCGGTACTAGATTTTCAGGCAGTCCATCGTTCATATTTCCTGACGGAACGAACGGATTGAACGGTGGTGTTACGGGCATTATTTTTTACCTCGCGATCTTTGGTCAGCGGCGTATGCCGTTGCCAGCGCAGTCTCAACGTACTTCTGACGCTGTTCCTTGGTAGCATTGCGCGTGAACTTGTCGGACGCTTTCTTGATGGTGTCGGCAACTTCCTTCGGAGCGTCTGACAATTTCGTCCAAGGACCGGATGATTTGCGCGGGACGGCACGCGACATGCTGCTGGATGGCGCATCGGTCTTTTTGCGCGCTACTTTCTTTTCTTCTTTTTCATCGTCCTCTTCTTCATCTTCTTTTTCGTATTCTTCTTTTTCGTCATCCTCTTCCGGCGGCTTGAAATCATCTTCAACAGCTTCGATGATGGCTTTGGCAAACTCTTCCGCGCTCTTAAAACTCTGCGGTTCCATGTTCTTGCCAAACTCTACAGCCTTGGCGCTGCGGCGCGGATCGACACCAAACCATGGTGCCTTGGCTTTGATGGCTGTGCGGATGTCAGCATTGGTGAATGATGGCGCGTCAGCGGGCTTGACCGTTGACAGGGCAAATTCCTGAAGCTGCTGCGCGGCCTTTCTGGCGGCTTGGATGTCGCCAGCCTGCGTAGCACTATCAAGTGCGTAGGTCAGGTTAGCTTGCACTTGGTTCTTCAGCATCTGTTCAAGATCGGCCATTAGTTGCTCCGTAGACGGTACGCTCGCGGACACCGGCATCACGGTCAACGGGACCGGCAGGCTCTACCATGCCAAGCTTTTCGTCGTCGCCTTCTTCCCATTCCAGCGTGGCCGGATCAGGCATGTCGCTTGCTGCGATGATACCGATAACGTCATTGAAGCTGGAGATATACCGCCAACCGCCGGATACGACAATGCCCTTGGTAGCCTGAAACATGGTGCCAGCACCCCAACGGATGATGACCCAATCGCCAAGTTCGGCTTCCTGACGCTTCAATCCTTCGTTGGCTTTGTACTGGAAAGCCAGCGGTCCTATTGCGCGGATGATGCCAGCCTGCACTGCGTGCTGCCCGTACTCGCGCCAGATATCCGGCGTGACAATGCTGCCGATCCTGCGCGGCGGCATCGGGATTTGAATTGAAATGTAATCGCGGGCCGGTTTGACTTTGTGGTGCGGTATCTCGAAGCCGTATACACTCATTGAATTGGTCCCTGTGGTACTACTGGTGGCATTCCTTGTGGAGCGCTTCCATTAGCTGCTCCGGGGGCTGGTCCAACAATTGGCATACCCATTTGAGGGCTACCGCTTGGCCCTGCCGGATTGGGTCCGCCGGGCGGCCCGATAGCAGTTCCTCCACCAATCGGTCCCTGCGGATTTGGAGGGCTTGCTTGAGGTGGTGGGACAGGGGATGGTCCAGCCATTCCCGCGTTGTCGCTTCCGACGCTATTCGTGTCACTGTTCAGTTGCTCCATTGTTTTCTCAAGCCGCACAAGCTGCACACGCATCAGATCGATGTTGCCGGGCACTTCTGCCGCTTTCGACAGTGCCAAGATAGCTTGTGCCATTTGCAGCGCCGATTGCGAGTTTGCCTTCAAGCGGTTGGTCTTTTCCTTCTCCATTGCCAACGCCATTTCGCCTTGCTCCATTGGCGTTGCCGTTGGACGCGGGGGCGGCGGTGCAATCAGCTTCTCAGGATTTGGAAAACGCATGATCTGTGCGTAGCGCAGCCCTACTTCGTGAGGGTTGAACACCATCGGCATCTGAAGCATGTCATGGTAGGCTTGTGCCGTTGCGCCGCGATGTAGCTCCGTTGCCATGTTCGGATCGGCGGTAATTTCAATAGCACCTTTGGGATCGATGGTCTTTGGCAGGATGTCCATGGCATTAGCCATGGCCGCAAAGGCGCGTACCTCTTCCGTGATGCTGCCAATAATGCGACGATGAACCGCGCTGTGCTGTTGCGCACCGTTGTCGATGATGCCTTTCGCCAGCGTGGCGGTCATGGAAGCTGGAGCATTTTCCAGCAAGTTCAGGGTACCAGCCAAGCGATCACCCAAGGTCATCAGCTTATCGAGCGACTGAAACATTCCCGGCGTGACTTGCTTGGACGGGAAGAACGATACGACTTCGTTGATCGGGCGACCGTCTGTGTTGATCGAAGTCAGACGGTTACCCCTCAGTTCGATCTTGTCAGGCAGCCCAATGCCCCCGGTTGCAGCGATGCCGCCATTTTCAGATGACAGCTTTGCGGTGTCATCGATTGATGCCAATAGGCGGTCAGCTGAACGTTCGGTCTTGTTCAGCAGCCAACCAAAGCCCCGTGGAAAAAACGAACCCTTCGGATCGGGGATCATCTTGTAGGCGTAGTAGCGGCGGACCGGACGGAATACCAGATAGTCCTTATCGCTAATGATTGTCTTTTTGGTCCAGCGTGGAAGGCACTTGACCATGCACGGTACGTCATCAAGATTTACGGTGACCGTGTACGGTTCGTCGTAATCGTCACCGTCCATATCCAGCCACATATCGACTTCATAAAAATCCTGCGGCTCTTGCGGGTCGATGTCGTCAAAATTTGGTTCGTAGTTGATCCAGTGTCCCATTTCAATTGAACGCTGAATTTCGTAGGGATACTTTTGGATTTTGTGAGTGATACGCGGTACTCTATCAAGCGTCTTGGCGCTGTCATTTATGATGACTTCGTTGACGTTCAGGAAGGCGCTGCGAAATTCACCCTCATGTTCGTCAAACCAACGCTTGCGCCAGCCAAGCCCGGTCACTGCCATGTGCAGTATCAAGGGGTCCGTGTCGGTCACCCAATCAGGGTCTACGGTGCGAAGTTGCGAGCACACCCAGTTAGCCAAGGGTTCGCCACCGGGTTCTGATGCCTTCACCAAATCCGGTTCTGAAAGTAAAGCGCCTGTGATCCGCGCCGTAGCCTGAATGACCGACGATAGCGTTAGCGACGTAGAGGGCGGGATCGTGTCCTCGCCGCTGCCAGTCTGTTCACCGGCACCCGGCATGCGGGTGTTGCCGTCCTTGTCGATTTCATCAAGATAGCCGTTGGCTTTGCCAAGCCATTCATCCATGGACCGTTGATCGATTTTTACGAGTTCGATAACGTGATCGGCCAAGGAATGACAGTCGCTTTCGCTAAGTCTTTCCGCAAGGTTGCCGATATCTTCGGGTGCTTCCAGATCGAGCTTCAGCTTGGGGCTTTCAAACATCAGCGATCCTTGGGAATGAGTGTATACAAAGTCAAGTACTATTTTACAGGAACCTACTAAATATGGTAGTGGTACCTTGCACAGCCCATCCGGGCTTACCAAGGGGGATTGCCCGAATGCAAGTCATCGACCGCAGCCTTCAACCTTCACAGTATTGGCCCGGCCTTCATGCACTTTTCGGTTTGGATTACGACAGGCTAGCGCCGATCTACACCAACTTTTTCGACAACAAGTCATCGGAAAAAGCATTCGAAGAGTTCATGACGGAAAGGGCCGGTCTTGGCCTTGCGGTTCAGCAGCCAGAACTTGAACCAGTTGCTTTTGATTTTCCCAACGAAGGCTATCGCACTCAGGTCACGCATGCCAGCTATGGTCTTGGTGTTGCAATCTCCCGCGAAGCAAAAGACGACAACCTCTACGAAGATGTTGCGTCAAGGATGATGAAAGAACTTGCGTACTCCGCGCGACAAACCGAAGAATACATTGCGCACGCTCCGCTTCAAGTTGCTATTGATGCTGTTAATGGTATTCGTGCTGATAACGTGCCTCTGGCTTCTGCTTCACACCCCACCGCTTCGGGACTACAGTCCAATCTTCTGACATCCGCCAACGTCAGCGAACTCGCTTTCGAGAACGCGGTGATCCAGATCGGCTACACCCGCAACGGACGTGGCTTCCTTATCAACGTTCTGCCAAGCCGCGTCATTCTCTCCCCGGAGAGTGGGCCGGAAACCCGGCGTATCCTTGGCTCACCCTTGCAATGGAATGCGCAGACCAACAACATCAACGTGTTGCGGGCGACCGGTGCCTTGCCGGAAGTAATCGAAACGCCGTACCTTGTTTCGAAAGACGACTACTTCATTCAGACCAGTGTCCAGTCTATGGATAACGGCGAAGGCTTCACGTTCTGGGAACGCTCCGGTCTTGAGACACGCGAGGACAGCAACTGGTCGAACCAAGCTTCACTGATTGCGATCTGGTTCCGCTGCTCCGCGTCCATCGTTGATTGGCGCTGCGTTTATATGTCTCCGGGTGCAACGTAATTGCATGAAGAGAAACCACGGTTTGGACGTTTCGAGACTTGGGGTGCCTGTAGCCGTTGCGGCGACCGGGTACCCTACAACACTCTCGCTCGCGAACGTCTGACCGGGCTTCTCGTTTGCACACAGTCAAGCGGAAGGCCGGTCAAGCCGTGTCTCGATCCATGGCCGCCGGTCTATGACTATCAAGTCCACCCGGACCGTTCTATCGAACCCCCGCCAGAACCGCTGCCAGCCCGTTGGGGTCTGGATGACATCTGGTCCGTCAACACGATGAAGATGGCACCTGACGATGCTGTGCGGGTGCAGGCTTTCCTGAAACTGAACCAGACAGAACGTGGTACCGCGAGTTTTATTGACTACCAGAGAACGCTTAACCAGAACCAAGACCGTGCTACGGTGCAGTACGTCAATCCGCAGGACTATGACGGCACGTTCGTTCCATCCAACTCAGTACGTACTGTAGAGCCACCGGAAGTATTCAAGTTTCCTTGGGAAATTTAAATGACAACCGCTGCCACCGTTATAGAGAATGCACTGAAGCTGTACGGTATCATTGACCAGACAGAGCATCCGACACCGGTTGATATAGCCAACAACGTAGTGGTGCTGAATGACATGCTTCGCAGCGAGCACGTTGACGGCGCTTCGCAATATCTAATGAGGCGTATCAGCGTGACGGTGCCAGCCGGTGTGCAAGGCATCATCTATTCGTTTCTGGTCGGGACTGGCAAGCTAGTGAACGTCGATGCCGTGGCAATTCGATCGATCTGGTGCAGTGATATCAGCCCCGGCGTAAATCGTGAAACGCGACAGGCACCGATTGTCGATGTGGTGCGTACCACTTATCCGGGGATCATTACCAAGTGGCATCAAGAGCGACAAATCGACGGCTCTGTTCTTGTTACCGCATGGCAACCGCCGCGTGCTGCTACTGCATGCTTGATCGAATATGGCGGACGTATCGGCGCACTAACATCCGCAGACGGCAGTGACGTAGTAGGTCTGCCGCCGGAAGGCATTCATGACATAACGCTGATGCTAGGCCGTCGCATCTTCGGTACCTATGGACGCAACCCGCAAGTCTTGGGTGCCGTGCTCGCTGACAGCGAAGCAGCAGATCGTCGCTGGCGTGACTGGGCCAAAGGGCAGCAATGGCTTCGGTTCGTGAGGTCATGAAATGCCAGCACTTGACATCTTTAGCTCCTTTGCCGATCCACTTAATCAGGACCAAGGCGCAGCAAAGCTGCTGAACTGTCGCGTCGTTGTACGCAAGCAGGAAGAACAGAAGCTGGCGCGAACACGCCTTATAGGCTCACCCGGTCTGACGCAAAGAAGCAAGCCAACATCATCACCTTGCATCGTGTTGTGTCACGCAGTCGGTACAATCTGGTCCGGTCATGCGGATGGCAGTATCTATTATCTCGTTGAAAGTTTTTCGCCTGTCTATGCCGGTAGTGTAACTGTTGGCGATCCGCCGATCATACGCATGGCAGAAGATCGTACCTGTCTAGTTATCGCTACGAACGGTCTTGGCGGTGGTGGTTTTGGATCAGGCTACACGGCAACACAAGGCAGCGGTGTTGTCTTTGCCAACTTACAAGGAACCATTAACTTCGATCCTACATCGGTATGTGTGCTGGACAACTACACAGTATGGGCTGGCGCGTCTAACGTTTACGCCAATCAGTCCGATAAAATGTATACATCCAATCCGTTAGCACCGGCCACAGTTGATGCGCTGGCATTCGCCGTAGCTGAAGCAAGGGCAGACGGCATACTGGACGTGGTAACACTCAGTCGCACGTTCTGGCCGTTCGGTACCCGGTCTGTTGAAATGTGGTACGACCAAGGTGGCAGCGCTGACTTTGCTTTCACTCCGTTCACTAACTCTCTGATCGAGGTAGGTCTGGCGGCACGTCGCACGCTCGCCAGCATGCATGGCATGGCGATATGGGTAGGTACGGACCGCCGCGTATGGATGGGGAAAGGTCAAGCTGGTCAGCCGGTATCACCGGGATGGGTTGACCTACTGCTACAACAGATCAATCTTCAAAATCTGACAGCATACATGTACGCCCAAGGGGGTGACGAATTTTACATGCTGACCTTGGAAGGATCATGGTCAGTGGAGTTGGCAATTTCAACGATGACGTGGGTGTACCGTCAGACGCTAGGACGCGCGGACCATGCCAGCAGATGTGCCGTGGAGCATGATGGTGGTACAAGCTACGTTGGTCTGGATACCGGCGAGATTTGTGTACTTGATCTGTCCACTGCCAGTGAGCCAGCAGGACAGCTACAACGGTCTGTCACTACTATGTGGGTTGGCATGCAGGAAGCCCGGCATGCTGTCAATCAAGTTGACATCACCAGTTACATGGGACCACACGCTGGATCGTTTACGCTTGAGTGGTCGGAAGATCGCCAGACTACTTGGAAAGGACTGCGACAAATTACGTGGCCTGAACCCGGTATTCGCCGCGCTATCGCGCGAGCTATGGGCACCACGCGCCGCCGACAGTTCAGACTGTCTTACGCGGGTGCCAAAGCGCCGTTTGAAGTAGACGAATTTTTCATTCAAGTAAGCGAAGGTACTTAGTGTTCCCAAGGGTATTTGAAGTACAGATTGAAGTCTTTCAAGCTGAACATAAAGCTGACGGTCGTATCGCGGCCTAGCAACTTGATCTTGTTATCTTCCGGCTTGTGCGATTTGAAAACTACGGCGTACATGTGATCTGCAATCGGGATCGCGTGGTTGCGCAAGACCGTGGCACCATGGATGGCGGTCTTGTGCGATGTCGAAGTAAGATCGTCAACCAGCATGGCTATCTTGTTGTCTTGAACTTTTCCTTCGATCCAGTTTCTTTTGCCGTAAGGCTTCTGTTCTTTCCTGATGGAAAAGACATTCACGCCATAGCCGCGATTGTGGCAGGCGATTGCGATGCTGGTGAGTAATGGGGTTGATGCACTCTCAACGCCGCACAGCTGGAGGACGCCAGCTTTAATCAGTACTTCATATCTGGACAGGAAATCCAAGACCGCGATGTTTAGGATCACGGGGTTGAACAGTGCAGCCCTTAAGTAGAACTGCCATCTGTAATACCCACTGCCTTGGTTCTTGTAGGAAGGAAGTTCTTTGCTTCCTTCAGGTACTCTGGCAATGCAATTATCGTTTATGAACTTGCGGGCAAACTCACGGTCGCCTAGTGTTCCCATGGATAGGCTTTTCTTAGTCGGTCTGTGTTGCAGGGGTAGACCACGGAAAAGTTGCTGGACCATTGGATGGTAACGGTGTCTCGCTCCACGGAAATAACGGTGCCTCTATCTTTGTCGGTGTCTGAAACAACTGCATCGCCTTCGTTGTATGGGTTGCTCCAAATCTGCATGGTGTTCCGCTCGTTTCTGGTTCGCCGCACACGCATATGAAGGTCACAATGGCCGTTCCTATCAAAAGAGTACCACCGCCGCCACCCATCGCTCAGAACGATCCGGTGTTTAACCGGTGGCTTCATGATCTGACATCGTTCATTCAGGAAGGTGGCGGCATCGCACCCGGCACGATACCGGGTTACGATCACCTACTTTCAACTGTCGCCACACATTCAATTCAGATTTCAAGTCTGATCGTAGACGTTGCCGATAATACGAATGACATCGGCGTAAACACATCAGCCATAGCAGCACATACAAGTCAGCTGACAACGCATGCACTTCAGCTGACGTCCCATAGCGCAAGCATAACCTCTAATACGACAGCCATCGCCACCAATACGGCTAACATAGCCGCCAACACTAGCTCCATTGCTACGCTTGCCAACCGATCACGAATTTTAAATGGGGTTGTTGCACCCACCGCCGGTCTTGGTGTCGATGGTGACTGGTTCTCTGACACGGTGGCGAAGCATATCTATGTCAAGGTTTCAGGGGCTTGGGTTCTCATTGTATGATTGCCAAGGCCACGGATTGGCATGGTGGTAGCTGTCAATGATTTCTTGGAAGTGAGTTAGCGACCGCGCAACTTCATACCTGTGGCCTAGCTTCTCCCAACGTTTTTGAAAGTGCCGCTGCGCATCTGACTGCTTACCACCTTCGTCTTTCAGTTCGATGGCGACGTTACAAGTAGGCAAGAACATCAGGAAGTCAGCGACACCGGGCACTACACCCATGCGCTTGAACTTCTGCGCTTCTGCAATGTTGCGGTTGCCGCCATTCGGAACGTGGAAGATCAGCAGTTCAGGATAAGTATTCTGAACCCATTGCCAGCAATGCAGATGAACTTCGTGTTCAGAAATTTGGCGGGAAAAGTCCTTGGGCGATGGCTTCTTTTTCGCGGGCTTTAACCCATGTTTCAACGGCTTCTTTGACGCCTTCGGCGCGATCTTCAACGGCATCGTGGTTCCTTACCAGCCAGTCAAGACGCGCCGCCATAGCGGTGCTCACACGCGCCGATACAACGACTGTCTCGTTACCTCTTACTCTGCGTTTGGTCATGATGGCTTTTTCTGATACATTCAGCCAGCTTAGTGTATACAAACTAGGAAGTCAACGCCATGGCAGGCTTGGGCGAAGGCATCGGCAGCCTCATAGGCAACCTGTTTGGCGCGTCCAACGTTGGTAGCGCCATACAGGGCGGCGTGAACAACGTTAACGCCGATACATGGGCCGGTGCTGCACAAGTAATGCCGTACAACGCGGTCGGTGCCAGTTACCTTGGACCGGTAGCTGAAGATTTATTGGGTACCGGAACGGCTTCTCAAAACATCGGCAGCCAACGCATCAGTTCTGATGTGAACCCGGTTGACTTCGAAGCCTTCGCGCAGAACTACAACGCATCGGAAGGTGCGAAATACCTGATGAGTACCGCAGCCGCCGCGCAGAACGATACGGCAGCCGCCAAGGGTAATCTTTTATCTGGTGCCAACCTACGCGCTCAAACCACCATGGCCGAAGGTATCGCCAATCAGGATTTGCTGGATCACTACAAAGCTTTTACGACCGGCCAGCAACAAGACTTCTCGCAGCGCGAAACTTCTTACCAGAACCTGTATGGTCAGGAAGCCATGGGCTTGCAAGGTGCCACCGCCGCCGCAGGCACCTTTGCACAAGGTGCTCGCGCTCTTGGAAGCCTTGCTTCGACTGAAGCAACTGCTGCTGCCGGTCAGAGCAATTCATTCGGGTCTGCTCTGGGCAACATCTTCACCGGCATAGCTAAACTTATCCCCGGCTTGTGATTACTTGCGCCTTGCCCGCAGTTCTCTTTCAACTGCGACACGCATGAAGTCGCCTTGATATTCACCAGACCGCAATGCGTTATTGACGCGCGCCAAAAATCCTTTGGGCATGCGAACGATAGTCTTGTCCGGGTACATCAGCGGGCGGCCATTGGGACGCTTACCAATCAACTTCTTAGCAGCAGTAGCCATTTCAGTTTCCATTTTTATTTCCTCATTCGAGGGCCAGAGTAACCTTCCGCATCAAGCGGTAACCCTTCAGTCCAAGACCGGGGACGGCGCATGATTGCACGCATCTGTTCTTCCCGTTGCTTGGCAACTTCTACAGGTGCGATAGCAATAACACTATCGTATACGTCTAGCAATAGTATCGTGTCTGGCATTTCACGCTCTATGTCGTACTCGCAAGCGGTAATAATGTCGCGGGTCATGGACTGACAGGAAATCTCCAGCAAGCTGCCGCCGAATACTTTCTGCGGCAGCATCGCGCCAAACTTTGCGCGGAAGAAACCCATGTTGCCATCTTCACCAACGAATACGGAGTAGTGTGGGATGCTGCGACCGCTTGGCAGGGTCATCCATATGGTGGTGCCATCTTTCACCAAAGCGATCTTGCCAGCGTAGAATATCCGGCCCGGCAGTTCGTACAGGCAGTTGTAGAACGCTGACTTCAGATCATTCCACAAGCGGGTCAGCAATGGATTTACCAAGCGGTAATCCCTGATGGTGTCTTGCGCCACTGCATCGGGAACGGCCATTCCCATGCGGCGCATGTGCGCCTTGTAGGTTTTCCAACCAAGCTGGTAGTTGCCACCTAGCGTGATGGTTTTTCCGTTGTATCTTTCTTTGGGGTGCGTATGCCTCGTCGCAGTTGCGGGCAAATGCCACATGGTAATGGCATTGTGCATGTAAATGTCGCTATCTGGTTTGGCGAGGATTGCAAGACGTTCACGGTCATTGGATTGCCACAAGGCCAGACGTAACTCTGCGTTGGACAGGTCGTTATCAACAATCGCGTACCCGTTCGGCGCAACAATGCATCCGCGTAGCGCATCTGTGAGTGCAGTATTGTCATAGGTTGAGAACCCTGCCTTCAACCCTCTTATCAACTCTTCGACTTCATACTTACCAGACGGTCGCGCGATGTTGAACAGGTTTGCGCCTTCGGATGTACCGCGACCGGAGCGAGCACCGTAGTATCGCGTAGCGTCCTTGTAGTAACCGTTGACATGCCGGTCCAGTAGCGCCTGCGCTTTCATCGGAGCACTGCCGCCGCTGTCTTGTAGGATTTCCAGTATTATTCGCACGTCCGGGTGCAAGTCCTGATCTTCCAAGGCTTCAGCAACTTCATGTTTCTTGGTACCCGGCAGACCGGCAGCGCGGGGAAACTCGTTAGCCCACTTCAGTATGCGGGCACGTTGTGTGATTTCTGTCACCACGTTGCCGGTGAGTTCGCGCAGCGTTGTGGCTGCTTCGATTTCAATCCGGCTGCGGCGCATGGCAATGGCTGTTGCTAGCTCAATGTCAATTGGCAGCCCGATATCGTTCTTGCGCCATGACCGTTCGAATATGACTTGCTCTTCCGGGCCAAGTTCTGGCAGCAGCTGATGGATGCTCATGAGGCAGTGAACATCCTGCACGTTGTAGGCCAGCAATTCGCGGTATTCGTCTATGTTTTCGTGGAACACACCCTTGAATGGCTTGCACGTTTTCAGCACCAGCTTGCGGCCACGCGGGTCTTTGCCGCGAACGTTCAGCGTAGAGCACAGGCTGTCCAGCCCGCCCGGCAGCGATAGCGATTGCGCGCGCGCCATGGTGCAGGACACCTTGGACACCGGGATGGACAGGAACGGGTTCTGTCCCATCAGGACGTTGATATCGAACGCGGCATGATGTGCGACAATTTTGTCACACGCATACAAGTCAGCGTAGAGTTCGTTGATGGAATGGCTACCAAGCTGTGGGAATACCGTGCTAGCAGTTTTCAGGGTACCACGAAAATACCAACACGCCGTGGTGATCTGGGTCGTAGGGTCGAAGGCGTAGCGCCGGGCACCGGCTGTTATCAGATCGCAGCGGGACCGGGTTTCAAGGTCAACGAACAGCATGGACTACCTCAATAAAAGACCCCGGAAGGGGGGCACCTTCCGGGGTCCGTAGCCTCCCCGCCGGGACGCATCACTGACGCGGCGGGAAGCCCTTGGGTGCGGCAAAATTCTGCCCACCAAACTGTGGTGCTGCGGCTGGCGGCTGCACAGGCGGCGGCGCGAAGCCGGTCTGTGACCCGTTAGAAGGGAATGCGGCAGTCTGGCCCGGCTGGACCGGGGCAGGCTGGTGCGCAGAACCCCCCATAGGGGCAAATCCAAAACCCTGTTGCGCCGGGGCACCACCCCCACCAAAGCCGGTCACGTTCATGCCTTGGGCTTTGGCGTGCTCCATCAGTTCAGCAGCACTGATGCCGCCGCTGCCGACTACGATTTCCTCGCCTTCAGCCGTGAACACTACCTTGTTGAGATAGCACTTGACGCCGCGCGGATCGTTCGCCTTTACCGCGAGTGCGACAGCGACCATTACATAGTCGCCACTCTTGACGCCTGCACGGTTGCGCAGCGGGATCGGCACGCCACCCTGCACGATGGACACCTCAATGGGTGAGGTAGACGAACCAGTCAGCAGCCAGTGACCTTTACGCCACTCCGGGTTTGCCCTGCCGACATCAGCCACGTCACCGTCCTTGATCGGCCACGTCACTTGCTGGAACGGGATGTGGGAAAGCGATGCCGTATACAATGCCTGACAGGCTTCAGTGAAATTAGCGAGGGCCGGTTCTTCCCACCAGTTCGCGCGGGTTTTCTTGACGATGATGGAAGCGAGGTAGTTCGGTTTCTCAGTGGGGCGGCCCATGTATTCACGGGAGGGTTCCCAGAGATTGCGCAAACCGATAATGCGGCTGTCGTAGATAGCGGCGGGTTTGTAAACACGCTGTGCCATTCTCAATTCTCCATTCGAGGGTTCAAAGTTCAACGATAACGCTATTGCATAATGTAGTTGGACGGTCAATAGGTTTCAATAAATTTTTCCGCCAAAAATTTTCAGGATTGCTTCCCCACACTATCCAACTTGGCACTTCCGCCTGCTGCGTGAAATCCTGCTGCGTAGAATGCAGACGCCAATACTCGCTGTTCTTCGGTAGCATCTTCCCACGCTGGCAACGTGGTAATCATATTCCGTAAAAGTTCCCACGTATTTTTTACCGACTGTTGTAGGTTCATGTCAGTAGGTCGCTTTCAATTCCGGTTCAGGTTTGTGGCTCGCAATTTCAGCATACTGCGCAGCTTCGTTCGAAAGCTTTTTCGCCGCCGCCGGGGTAACCGGCTTAACACCCTTTGAACCCGCAAGCCGGTATAGCATTTCAGCAGCTTGACGTTCGTCATTCCACGCAACCCATTTGCGCATCGGCTTGAGGTCTGCGCCGTCAACGACAGCGCCTTGCTTCAGCCGGTCAGTCAGTTCTCTTTCCAGCAACTCTTTCATGTCGCCAACGGCGCGAATGATCCGCAGCATGCGCAGCAGTTCGACCGGCAGCATAGTCTGGGGATCGCGCGAAATGGCACCCATGAGGAAGTTGGCGTCTTGGCTCATTGCGGGACATCGCGAGAACGCTGGACACCAACGACATTGCGGACCGGGAATAGGCGGTCCCTCATACGCGATGGCGCTTAATACGAGTTGCCTGTGGGCTTCGACTTCCGCGCGACTGTGGATGTGCTGCTTGAAGCCGTCTTGCTGTTCTGGATTGATCTTGTTCATCCAGCTGTTCGGCTGGAAGATGACAAGCCTGAACCAGTCAACATCTTTGTACTGGTCCAAGAACGTTGCAGCGTAAGTCAACATCTGCTTGTTGTCTTTTGCTTCAACATCCCAAGAACCGTTCTTGTAGTCGATCACGGTAATCATCTTTTGCGCGACGTGACCAACATCCAGCTGACCCCAACAGCCTTTGGTCAGGAACACCCGTTCCTCAATCATCAGGTGACCAGCCCCTAGCTGGTGAACGTAATCGCGAACATAGAGCGCGACATCATGGTCAGGCATGTTCTTGAGTTCTGACGCTGGTATCCACGGTGGCGGTGGCGCGGGTATTTCTCCATGTCGTAAGGCGCGTTCCACCACCCCATGCACGCGGGTACCCTCCAGTGCAGCAGGGTTTGGTCGTTGAGGAAGGTTTTGCGATAGCTTGGCAGACGGCGGACACGCCAGCCAGCGTGAGGCATTAGATGGTGCATAGATTGCGTGTCCGTTGTTCATTGCCAAGGCCATTGATTGTTGATGATGCAAGAGCGCCAAATTGTCAGGTCACCGTGGCGGCATGATCGGTTGGATAACTTTTGTTTTCGTCCAGTGTTTTCGATTGCGCCTAATCGTTTGGCATGAAGAAAAACCGGTCCCAATGCCGAATGCGTCGGAGGGAAGTCGTATCCTAGTCTGGCCCAAACTTCATCAGCAGTGAAGTCCATGTAGTTATGAGCGCACCATACTACAGCCAAAAAGGCTGATGCTTTCCATGCCTCTGGTGCGTTCGTTTCAACTCGTTGCAGCGCGTCACTGATGGCGGCTTTGGTGCGCTCGTATGGATTAACTGAAGGTTCACTCATAGCGTCCTCCAAAATGAAAGGGGGCTTTCGCCCCCAATCAATTATTCCTGAATGCCAAGCGGCTGCGCGATCTGCTTCAACTGCGCTTCCGGCATACGCGGAACAAAGACTTGCTTGATCTGGTCAAGCGTAGCATTGGCGGCTTCCGGTCCGATCTGCTGGCGGAACCACGTCACGATGGCGTCCATCGACTGACCGGTCTGGATAGCACCGTCGATCCGCGCGAGGATCGCCGTTACCAGCGGATGGACTTGCGAAGGCGATGGCATCTGCCCATTGGCACCGGGGAAGCTACCGGGCGGGGGTGCAAACTGCTGCTGTACAGGCTGTGCAGCAGGCGGCTGTTGCGGCGTGTTGGCAGCTACAGCGTCCCTGACTTCATCCACGGTCGGCGCATCTTCAACGTCGCCCTTCCGGCCACGAGATTTTTTGCCGCTGGTACGGAACGTTTCCATTTCGTCCCAATTCTCAAACTCGATAGTGATTTTCATTCTAAGTCTCCAACCCGTTTTGCTTGATTAACCGTCGCACCAATGAACGGGCTTGCAACTCGCTGCGATGGTCTGATGATGTAACGCTGCAAACGATCAATGGTAGACCGCGTGCTTTAACTTTGTAATGTTTACCGCCGCGCTCAACTCGATAGTCAAGTTCAGCAGTTTCCAGTTCGTCTACAGTTACGCTAAGAGCACTCATATCTGATGGACCTTGCCAGCCCGGTCATACCAGCCCTTAATGACTATACGTCCGTTAGATGATTTTAGTAAATATACGCTAACGCAATCGTTTGGCAATATGTCATAAGGCCAGATCACCGTCGCATACTTCGTCGGTATCTGCCAGCTGGTGCCGTACTTGAATGGCGGTTCGCAGATATTCTGCCACGGGTTGGCTTTGATGATGTCGCTGACATTGACTAGTTCGTGTGTCGCGCCGTTCTCAGTCAGATCACGTCCGGGCTTTTGAACACTGGTGTTGTCATATTGACAGTGCGGGCATATCGGATGCAGCCATGTTGCGTAGACGCTGTTACACGCATTACAAGCTTTAACTGATGTTTGTCGCAAGCCGCAATGAGGGCAGATAGCGCCGTGGTAGTGCTGGTCAAATCGCTCTGCGCACCCCTTGCATTTTGTAGCACTGTGATGAACCTGTTCGCACACAGGGCAAGTTCGTCCATGTTCCCAAGTCTCCCATTGCGTATTGCAGCTGTCGT
>Ga0207683_10001033_pt1 | contig 25396 bp, 20 predicted proteins | sample KBSM73metaG_FD_184333 | JGI IMG/M metagenome (GOLD analysis project Ga0207683, IMG submission 184333) | Miscanthus rhizosphere microbial communities from Kellogg Biological Station, Michigan, USA - KBS M7-3 metaG (SPAdes) (version 2) | ecosystem: Host-associated > Plants > Roots > Rhizosphere >... | reverse complement strand
CGACTCGACCTTTATCGCATCGATCTCAGTCAGGTCGTCAACAAATACATTGGCGAGACCGAAAAAAATCTCCGGCGGGTTTTCGATGCCGCCGAAGGTGGCACGGCGATTCTGCTTTTCGACGAAGCCGATGCATTGTTCGGCAAGCGCAGCGAGGTCAAAGACAGCCACGATCGTTACGCCAATGTGGAAATAAGCTATCTGCTGCAAAGGATGGAGGCCTATCGCGGCTTAGCAATCTTGACCAGCAATATGAAAGGGGCGATGGACGCGGCATTTCAGCGACGGATTCGCTTTATGGTGCAGTTTCCGTTTCCCGACGCCGGACAGCGCGTCGAGATCTGGCGACGCGTTTTTCCGCCGGAGGCACCGACCGACTGTTTGGATTTCGCGCAACTCGCGCGCCTGGCCGTGGCCGGCGGCAATATTCGGAATATTGCTCTGAGCGGGGCGTTTCTCGCCGCCGAGGCGGGAGAGCCGGTGCGGATGCATCATCTGCTCCAGGCCGCCAAGCACGAATGCCAGAAGCTCGAACGACCGCTCAACGAAATTGAGATTGGCGGGTGGCGATGAATCAACGCGAGCGGATGCGGCAGCGGTCCGGCGCATCGTCGAGATGGACAGGCAGCCTAGCGGCTTCGGCCCGCGAACATGCACATTCTTCGATCGAATTGCGGATCGACCGGCTCGTACTGAACGGCGGGGAGTTCGCCGGGCACGAGCGAATTGCCGAAACTCTAAAAGGCGAGTTGGCAAACCTGCTCACCGAAGAAGGGTTGTCGAACAACGCCGCCGCCACGGTGCGTGAAAAAATCGATGCCGGCACGGTCACGCTTCGCCGCGGCATGCGCATGGAAGATCTCGGCCGTGAAATCGCGCGATCGATTTACGGTGGACTGAAGCTTGTCGGTCGCGCCGGGCGAGGCAGTTCTTAAATTAGCATGGAAACGCAACAGAAGAGTGCGGCTAAAGTTCCGAACCAGACAGCGACGATGCGCCCTTTCGTATTCACAAACCTATTGCAGCGCAAGTGCGCCTGCGGCGGCTCGCCAGGACTAGGTGGCGAGTGCGCGGAGTGCACTCATCAGAAGAGACTGGGGCTGCAGACCAAGCTCAAGGCGGACGAACCGGGTGATCTCTACGAACGGGAAGCTGATCGGATCGCCGATAAAGTCATGGCCGCGTCGGCCCAGGCGGCTGTGAGCGGGTCGCCGTTGCGGGTCCAGCGCGTCTCAGAAAATTCTAGCGCGCCGAGAGGCGAGGTTCCCGTCGCCGTGGAGCAAGTTCTTGCGAGTGCCGGCAGACCGTTGGAACCCGCATTACTGCAAGAGATGGAGCAGCGCTTTGGTCATGATTTTTCGCGCGTCCGCGTGCATACGGATGCGGCCGCAGAACAGTCGGCGCGCGCCGTAAGTGCCCGCGCCTACACCGTCGGCGCCGACATCGTTTTTGGCCGCGGACACTATGCTCCGGGGGCTATGGAAGGGAAAAAACTTCTAGCTCATGAATTGACGCACGTTTTACAGCAGGCAGGTGGACATGAATTTTCTTTGGGTTTGAGGCCTAGCGCACGCGAGGCATCTTCTGATCAGAAAGCTCTCAACGTGGAGACTGAATCCGGCGAGCAGATGGTGAGCCGGACGGCCACTGCTTCGATCAAGGCGCTACAACGTAACTGGGAAGACGATTTAACGGATCAAATCGTCCGTGACCTAAAAGAATACGTAGCCAAGACCCCATCGCCTTACAAGCATGTGATTGAAGTAATCCGTTTTTCCGAGGCCAAGGAACTCGACGACAATGTTGCGGCCGCGTTTACAGAATTACAGTCTTTGGCCGAACTTGAAAAATTTGCCGCCGCTCAGGAAGGCCGGCAAATGCTGGATGTTCTCTACAACGCCATGACGACCGGAAAAGTCTCGTCCTTCGAAAGGCTGCAGTCGGAACGAATTCTCTTTGCCAAATGGAAGTGGGTACCAACCGAAGTCTATAAGATCGCCGAGCTGCGTGATCCGGCAGCGCTTGTTCCTGGCGAAGCAGCGGTAGACCTGAAGGCAAGTGAAATCGCCCAAAAGCTTAATGCTGATGTCGCGAAGAATCTTTATCGAGACGTTATCAAAAAGATGCATGAACTGGATGACTACATCGAGGATAACGTCGCATCCCATTTACTGGTCCTACAGTCGCCTGCCAAGCTCGAAAAATTCGCCGCCAGCAGCGAAGGGCGGGCTATGTTGGATGTCATGTACCAGGCCTTGATCACGGGCGACGTCACGGACTTCGAAAGGCTGCAAGCGGAGCGGATTCTCGAGGCCAAGGCGAAACGAATACCTTCAGCGCCACCCGAGCAATACCTGGCGCAGCTTGAGCAAGAGAAGCAATATATTCTTCCGCTGCGGATGCAAAAAACGTTCAGATCCGACTATGCGATTTTTAAAGCGAAGCTACAGCCCAATGGCAAAGTAAAAGTGAGTTATGAGGACGAGATTCATTTCTGGGATTCCGACATGTTCAAGGAGGATCGAAAGAATCTTCGTCCGGAACGGGTTTGGAAGAATGGCGTTGAGCTAAGTCCTGATGAGCTGGTTTGGCTAAAAATATACGATCAAGACAAAAAACTGGTGCCGATGCCGGCACTGGCGTTGATCGACTATGCCAATCAAGCCAAGCGTCAATCGGTGAGCGTCGGAGCAACAGCCTTCGAAATGGGGTTGTTTCTTGGTTTTGGCGGCTTGGGCGCATTTTCGGGTGCCGGGGTGAGAACACTTGCCGCCGAAGTCGTGGCGGGGCGAGCGTCAGTAACGGCCTTAAGAGTTGCCAAAGGGCTGCTCTGGGCTGACCGCATCGCGATGGCTCTTCCGATTGTCTCGACGGTGATCAACGAGAATCGCGAATGGCTCTTGGACAAGTTTCCCAATGTGGCGCCGGTTTTGTTGGGCGTCCTGGATCAGGCCAACAGAATCACAGAATACTACGGATGGGCGCGGATGGGTGTCGAGGGCGGCCGGTATCTGAAATCCAAGCTCGCACCGGTTGTTAGTGAATGGCGCGCCGAAAGAGCCGCTCTGAAGGAACAGCTAGGTCCAGAGCAAGCGAGAGTCGCAAACGAGATCGACAATGGCGTCGAGTTGGTTCTGAACGAGGCTAATAAGGCGGAGACAGAGGCCGGCTTGGCCGCGGTCAAGTATGTCAAAGAGCATCCCGAAGCTGTTAAAGCGGGAAAACCTGGGGAGCGCCGCGCAAAGGTGGGCAACCACGAGCTAGTCGAGGTGAAGGATCCGAAAACGGGGGCCGTTCATTGTGAGTATCAATCCGACGGACACAACGAGGTTCCTTGCGATTGGGTTCCGGAAAAAACACAAGTCACTCCTATGCATTTTGAAGAACAGCTTCCCAGAGACGAATTGACGAACAGGGCGAGAGAGATTGCAACGGCGCACCCGATCATTGAACGACTGCGGCAAGTAAGGGCATCAAATTCAGTCAGTATGCAGGAAATAGATAAAGTTCTTACACAGTTCACGAACGAATCGAACATCCCTGTTAGACGTGTGCCCGACGGCGCACGTAAAAAGGCGCAAAACCCCGGAGGTTTCGAATTGGTCAATGGAAAGTGGGAGCTGCATTTTGAAGAACGGCTGTATAGAGATCCAAATGAGCTGTTCGAAGAGCTGACTCATGAAATCAATGCCTGGGCATCCGGTCACCTGACAGGCGGTATCGCGTTTTTGGCAGGCGGTGAAGGTCCCCTTTGGGAAGCTATGACGCACGTGGGCAGAACTTTGGATCATTGGGTTGCGACTGGAACGTGGGAGTAAACGGATCGATGAGTGGCGTTCAACACGCAGAAAAATTTTTTCGCCCAGATTTGCGGCATCCACCGGTTCATCCCCCAATGTTGCAACGCAAATGCGCGTGCGGCGGATCGAGCGGGTTCACCGGAAATTGTCCCGAGTGCGAACAGCACAAGCTTACAGGCAACCCGCTGCAAACCCGATTGCGCGTGAGCGAGCCAGGCGACGCTTACGAGCAGGAGGCGGATAGAATTGCAGCGGCGGCGACGACAAACGATGATTTCACTCGCGATGATTTACGGTCCGGTGCAGTGCGGCAAACACGCCTCGCGGCTGGTACGGCCGCATTCTCAGGCCTTCAACGCCAGGCGACGCCAAGCGAAAAAGCCGCATCGGAAAGTGACAAGGGTAGCGATACCGGACCGAGCGAAGAGGAGAGTCGTTGCCCGAGCTGGCGCGCCGATCCGGAGAGCATCAGCAAACGGGCCGCGGAAAATTACGTACAGAACGACATGACGCCACCTTCACAAGCGAAGGTAGAACGTATCGACTGCGAGCCGCCGAACTCGTTGGGCAACTACGGCTGTTACGTGCATTTCAGCGATGGTCTTGTGATTCGTGTGATTGTCCGCGCGAAGGACGTCGTTGTTGGCACGGGCCCGGGGCCTTTCACGACCCTGACGCCGCCACCGGCAACGCCGCTCTGCTTCTACGATTACGACTGTCCGGAAGGGCAGCTCGTCCTGACCAAACGCGAATGCAAGAGCGCAAAGCCGGCAGCCGGGCCGCCTATGGTCGCACAGCGGCATGCCGCTCCAGGCGCAACGCGTGCGATGAACGCGGCGCCGATTGTCGGCGAGGTATTATCCTCCGCGGGCCAGCCGCTCGACGGGGCGACACGCGAATTTTTCTCGGCCCAGTTGGGTCATGATTTCTCCAATGTGCGCGTGCATGTCGATGACAGAGCCGCGGAATCGGCGCGCTCCATCAATGCGCTGGCTTACACGGTGGGCTCCCATGTGGTTTTCGATAGCGGTCAATACGCGCCGGGCACTCGCGCCGGACAACGGCTCTTGGCCCACGAATTGACGCATGTTGTGCAGCAGGGCGGCAGCGCGCCACTGGCATCCCAAACAAAAAGCTGCGGTACTCCTGCGGCTCCTTCCGTGACCACCGGCCCGATCCAGCGTCAACCCAAGTCCGAAGAGCCGAGCTTTCGCGATCTGCCGATCTTGCTCGGCAAGCTCGAACTCGATGTGGGCAAAAATCTTCAAGATTACGGCCATCATTTGTATCAAGCCGCAACTCTTCATTCCGATGAGCCGGAAGCGCTACAAAATGCCCTTACCCGTTATGCGCTCGGTGCCAACGTGCTGAAGACCTCCTTCCGCTTTGCCGGTTTCAAACCGGAAACAGCGGACAAGCTCGCGCTCGGCACCGGAATTCTTTTCAAAAGCCTGACCTTCATCCGACAGGGCGAGCTCGCGCTGGATTTTCAGGTTGATATCGGCCGAGGGCTGAAGTTCGAAACCAATCTCAACCTGAATATGAATCCAAGAGATCTCACTGAGGTGCGTAAGGCCGGCGTGAACTTCGGGCTCGTACGTCGATTTTAATGAGTATCAATCGTGAGTAGTTTTCCCAACTCCCCGCGCGTGCTCAAGGGCGGCATCGTGTTGATTGATGCGGATACGTCGGCGGTGCAACGCATTGTCATTCTCCAGTACAACCCCGACACTTTGACCCGCACCTTGCAGCCGCAGACGGTAAAGGAAAGCGGCGATCGTTCGGAAGCGATGCGGCTTACCGGTCCGCCGGTGGAGACGATCAAGCTCGACGCCGAAATCGACGCCACGGATCAACTGGAATTTCCTGACCAAAACCGGGCCGCCGTGGAATTCGGCATTCAGCCGCAGCTGGCCGCGCTGGAGACCATCGTGTATCCGGCGAGCAGCCAACTCCTATCGAACAATGCAATGGCACAGGCGGGCATGCTGGAAATCCTGCCGATGATGTCGGCGCTGCCGCTGTTCATCTGGAGCAAGAGCCGAATCGTACCCGTGCGGCTTACCGACTTCAGCATCACCGAAGAGGCGTTCGATCCGGCGCTCAACCCGATTCGCGCCAAAGTCAGCTTGGGCATGCGCGTGCTGAGCGTCACGGATCTCGGCTTCGATAACAAAGGCGGCAGCTTGTTCATGGCTTATCAGCAGCAGAAGGAGCAGCTCGCGGCCAAGAGTCTTGGAGGCACGATCAATCTTCTGGGCATTCGAGGCATACCATGACCGATCCGATGCAAGCATTGCAGGCCATGCTGCAAGCGGGCGGCGCCGATGCGGCGGAGTTTCCACCGAACAGCCGTTACCAGGGAATCGGCACCGCAAAGCGAACCAGCGCCGACGGGCGGATCATCGTGTTCGTTAAACGCCGATTCGTGCCCGGGCCGGATCAGTTTGCATTGATCCAGGAGCACCCGGTGGTTCAAGGCGATCGATTGGATAACATCGCTGCAAAGTATCTGGGGGATCCGGAGCAGTTCTGGCGGCTGTGCGATGCCAACGGAGCAATTCGCCCGGATGAGTTGACCGAAACAATCGGCGGTAAAGTGCGTATCACGTTGCCGCAGGGAATTTCCGGGCCGGCGAATGCTTAAAGGAATTACGCTGCAGCTCTATATCGGCCCGCTGGTGCCTATCCCGGCGCCCAAGATCGTGATGGATGCATTGACTGAAATTTCGGTGACCGTGAACGATGTCGGCCGAAGCGGGTTTCAGCTCTCCTTCACCTTGAGCGATACATCGCCGCTGCACACATTGTTTCTGCTCAGTGGAAGCGGCCCGATCAATATTCTTCGGGTGATTATCGTCGTGATCGTCAGCGGCACGCCTTGCGTGATTATGGACGGCGTGGTGACGAATCACCAGCTCGCGCCGGGAAGCGATGCCAGTCATTCGACGTTATCGATCACCGGCGAAGATCTGACCGTACTGATGGACAAGATCGATTTCAGCGGCTTTCCATTTCCGGCAACGCCCGCCGAGGGCCGTGTTGCGCTGCTGCTTCTGAAATACGGGTTTCTCGGCCTGGTGCCCCTGATCGTTCCCAGCGTGCTGATCGATGTGCCGATCCCGACGACACGGATTCCGGCGCAGAAGGGCACCGACCTCGCTTACATCAACGATCTGGCGTCCAAAGTCGGCTATGTTTTTTACCTCGATCCCGGACCGGCGCCGGGGACGAACGTCGCCTATTGGGGGCCGCAGATCAAAGTCGGCGCGCCGCAACCCGCGCTCAACATTAATATGGATACGGTCACCAATGTCGAATCCTTGAGCTTTACCTTCGACAACAACATGAACGCGATCCCGACGGTCTTTTACTATGAAGAGTTATCGAAGGCCGTGATCGCGATACCAATTCCGCCGATCACGCCGCTCAATCCGCCGCTCGGGCTGGTTCCGCCGTTTCCCACCAAATTGCAGCCGGTAAGCGACGATTTGTCGAAGCGCGCGCTGCCACAGTCGGTGATGATCGGCTTGGCGAAAGCGGCGCAGTGGGCCGAAGCCGTGAGCGCCAAGGGCGAGCTCGATGTGCTGCGCTACGGCAGCGTGCTGAAGCCGCGCCGGCTTGTCGGCGTACGCGGCGCGGGAGCGGCATACGACGGGCTCTATTATGTGAAGAGCGTGACGCACAAGATCAAGTCCGGTGAGTACAAGCAGAGCTTTGAGCTCAGCCGCAATGGACTCATTTCCACCGTGCCGCAGGTGGCCGCGTGAGCGACGAAAAGACTATTCGCCACTACGGGAAATTTCGCGGCACGGTGATCAATAACGTCGATCCCGAGCAGCGTGGCCGGATTCAAGCGATCGTCCCTGACGTGCAGGGGCTTACGCCGACCACGTGGGCGCTGCCCTGCGTACCGATTGCCGGGAAACAAGAAGGCGTTTATATGGTTCCGCAAATCGGCGCCGGTGTGTGGATCGAATTCGAGCAGGGCGATCCCGATTATCCAATCTGGGTCGGCGGTTTTTGGGGCTCGTTCGCCGAAGTGCCTCCCGCCGCGCTGGCACCGCCGCCGATTCCGCCGGGGCAAACGATCGTAATCCAATCGACCTTGCAAAATGGAATTATTATCAGCGATGCGACGCCGGTGCCCGTGCAAGCGCCCGTGCCGGCGCCGGCGCCGCCCGGAACCGGCGGGGTTGTGCTCAGAAGTCCGAGCGGAGCGATGATCGTGGTCAACGACACCGGTATTTACATCAATAATGGCAAGGGCGCGTCGATCGAGATGATGGGGCCGAGCGTGATGATCAACAAAGTAGCGCTGGTGGTGACGTAGGATCATATCGCGAAAATTTTCGCAGGATGAAGTATGGACGACAACTGAATCAAATCCCCCTTTTCAAAATGGGAATATTTCTCTCTTTGTGAAAGAGGAGAACGGGGAGATTTTCTTTCGGAATGTTCCGCCGAAGCGCTTAGAGACAAACTATATGCCGGGATTTTTGCTTCACGCCAACGCTATCGTGATGTGCGCCCACGGCGGACAGGCTCAGCCGTTGATGCCGTTTCCGCGGGTGACAGTGAGCGGCAATCCGATCGCCACGATGGCGAGTCCGCATATCGTCACCGGCTGTCCGTTTGTGCCGACCGGCGGCAACGGACCTTGCGTCACCGCGCAGTGGCTTGTCGGCGCCACGCGGATTTTAGCCGGCGGCATGCCTGTCTTGCTGCAATCGAGTGTCGCCACATGCGTACCCACAGCGACGCCCCTGAATGTTATTCTTACGCAAACCAGGGCGAGCGGATTATGAGCCTCGATTATCCATTTCATTTCGATACGCGCGGCCATACAGCAGAAACTTCCGAAGATGAGCATATCCGCGATTTGATCGAGCAGGTTCTCTTCACCGCGCCGGGCGAGCGGGTTAATCGGCCGACCTTCGGCTGTGGTTTACTGCAGCTCGTTTTTGCGCCCAACAGCGATGCTCTTGCTGCGACCTCGCAGTTTCTCGTTCAAGGCGCGCTGCAGCAGTGGCTCGGCGATCTGATCGTCGTCGAATCGGTGCAGGTCGAAAATGAAGACTCGACGCTGCGGGTGACGATCCAATACGTGATCCGCCGCACGCAGACGCGCACCACCGCCGACTTTGTCCGCGCAGGAGTCGGCGCATGATCTATTTCTGCTGCGATCAACTGCGGCGCAATCAGCTCGTCGGTAGCGCTTTGAACGGCATCGATTATCTCGAAGTGCTCGATCACGAAATCGAGCTCACGGATCCCACCCATCGGCAGAAAAAGCTGGTGGTGCATTTCATCAACGATGTTGCTCCCAATTCCTTAAACGTGAAGAATCTTCAGATCGAAGGCGGCGAGCGCATTCGCGGCATCGTTGCGCTTAACGCGGCGCTGGATGGCGCCGATGCCAAGACGCTAAATGTCGACGTCGATCAGTACGGCGATTTTTCGATCTATACCTTGCGCCTGGTGCAAAACGCGCAGAATCCGTCGCCGCCCGACGGCATCGATCCGCCGTTCGCCGCCGTCGATTTTTCCTTCAAAGTGGATTGCCCCACGGATTTCGATTGCGAGAAGCAGTGCGACTGTCCGCCAGCAGTGCGTGAAGAGCCGGAGATCGACTATCTCGCCAAGGATTACGCGAGCTTTCGCCGGCTCATGTTCGACCGCATGTCAGCGCTGATGCCGCAATGGCAAGAACGTAATCCCGCCGACATCGGCGTTGCGCTCGTCGAGATGCTGGCTTACGCCGGCGATCATCTGAGCTATCAACAGGATGCTGTAGCGACGGAGGCTTATCTTGGCACTGCGCGGCGCCGAGTTTCCGTGCGCCGTCATGCGCGCCTGGTGGACTACGTCATGCACGACGGGTGCAATGCGCGCGCCTGGGTTCAGGTGCAAGTAAACTCCGATATCCTGTTCATGGCTCAAGGAACACAACTCTTCACCCGGATTCCGGGCGAGCCAGCGGTCCTGCCCGATGATCCGGCGGTGAAAGCAAGAGCGCATGAGATTTTTGAGACCATGGAGCCCACCGCCCTTTTTCAAGCCCACAACGAGCTGAATTTTTATAGCTGGAGCGACAGGCGCTGCTGTCTTCTCAAAGGCGCAACGCACGCGACCTTGCGCGGTCATCTGCCCAATCTCAAAGCCGGCGATGTCTTGATTTTCGAAGAACTTATCAACCCGCGCAGCGGCGACCGCGCCGATGCGGATCCGGCCCGCCGTTGTGCCGTTCGGCTGACGCATGTGGCGGCACGATCGCCGAGCGGAACCGCGTTAGCGGATGCGCTTACCAGCCAGACGATCACGGAAATTTTCTGGGCCGATGAGGACGCGCTGCCCTTCGCGCTGTGCATCTCGACCCAGACGGATGCCGATCATGGAGCGAGATTTATCGACGACGTGAGTGTTGGGCGCGGCAATATCGTGCTCGCCGATCATGGTGTTACGGTGAGCGGTGAAAAGCTCGGAACGGTTCCGCCGGCGCCGGTCGCGAATCCGGCGGGTTCGAATTGCGAACGCTGCAATCCCAAGGAGCCGGTACTGTTGCCGACGCGTTTTCGTCCCAAACTCGCGCGCAGGCCGATCACCTTCACGACACCGCTGCAAAACAATTCTCTATTCAGCTTTACTCCTAGTGCCTCGGATTTAGCTGACCTGGACAACAAAATCTTGCCAGCGAATCTGCAGAAGCAATTCGCAGCGGCGCAAATCGACGTCTCCGGTGGCGCATCGATCCAGGGACACCAGCCGTTCTGGTCGATCAGCGACGGCCGAAGCGCTTTTCTAATCAAAGACGAGCAGGGGAAACTCAACATCTATCCAGGCCCGGGGGCGGCGCGGACGGCGATGGCGCAGGAGCCGCGCAATGCGCTGCAGGCGGCACGACTGCACAGCAAACTCAACCTAGACGAAATCGATTGGACCCCGGTGCGCGATTTGCTCGACAGCAGCGCCGAAGATCATGACTTTGTCGCTGAAATCGAAGATGACGGCACCGCGCAGATCCGTTTCGGCGACGGCCAGCTCGGCGCCGCGCCGGTGGAGAAAACCGAATTTGCTGCGAGCTATCGAACGGGTAACGGCGTCGCCGGCAACATCGGCGCCGAAGCGATCGCGCATCTCTTCACGACGGATGGAACGCTGCGCGCCGAGACGCGCCTGATTCGTAATCCTCTGCCCGCCGAGGGCGGCATCGAGCCGGAGACCATGGCTGAAGCGCGCGCTTATGCGCCCCAGGCGTTTCGCACTCAAGAGCGGGCCGTGACCGAAGCCGATTACGCGGCAGTGACGGAGCGTCATGCGGGCGTTCAACGGGCAATGGCGACGTTTCGCTGGACCGGCAGCTGGCACACGGTGTTTCTCACTGCCGATCGGTTGGCCGGACTGCCGATGGACGACGATTTCAAAGCGGCGATTCGGAGGGACGTGGAGCGATATCGGATGGCGGGGCAGGATCTCGAAATCGATGGACCGCGCTATGTCTCACTGGAGATCGAGATGCATGCCTGCGCGGACCCGGATTATTTTCGCGCCGCCGTCAAACAGGCTCTGCTTCAATTGTTCAGTAATCGCATTCTGCCGGACGGTAGTCTCGGTCTTTTTCATCCGGATCGCTTCACTTTCGGCCAGACCGTTTACCTCAGTCCATTGATCGCCGCAGCACAGGCGGTTCCGGGAGTAACCTCGGTACACGTGACTCGATTCGGGCGCCAGGGGGGCCGGGACAATCAGCCCCTGAATACCGCTAAGCTCGAGCTTGGCCGGCTCGAGATCGCGCGTTGTGACAACGATCCGAATTTTGCCGAGCACGGCCTGTTTAATTTATCGGTTGGAGGTGGCAAATGAGCGGCGCCGCATCGATTTCTAACCCGCTGAACGATTGCGGCTGCTGTACGGGAACCGGAGCGGAAACTCCGGTCGTGATCGATAACCGTCCCGGCTTGGCGGCGATTTCCTATCGGATCGGCAGCCATGCGCGTTTCAAGCAATCGATGTTGGCGGCGCTTTCGCGGGCCGAATTTCCCGCCCTGAAAAATCTGCGCAGCCGCGCCGACGATGACTTCGCAATTGCGCTGCTCGATGCCGCAGCGACTCTTGCCGACGTGCTGACGTTTTATCAGGAACGAGTGGCGAACGAATCGTTCCTCCGGACCGCCACCGAACGACGCTCGATTCTCGAGCTCGCCCGGCTGATCGGTTACGAGCTTCGGCCCGGCGTAGCGGCAAGCGTGGCGCTGGCATTTACTCTCGACGACGCTCAGGGCGCGCCGCGCGCAACCAGCATCGATATCGCCACGAGAGTCCAGAGCATTCCCGGACCGGGCGAGAAGCCGCAGACTTTCGAGACCATCGAAAAAATCGAGGCGCGGTTCGAATGGAACGCGCTCAAGGCCAAAATAACCCGAGCGGTGTTACCCAAATTCGGCGACCAATCGCTGTATTTGAAAGGTGTCGCGAACAATCTTAAGCCCGGCGACGTCATCCTCATCGTCGGTGACGAGCGCGAAAAGGATTCCGGCAGCGAACGATGGGATTTTCGCCGGCTGACCAAGGTTTTGATTGATAACGCCGCGAATCGCACGCGGATCGAGTGGGCGGAAGGCCTAGGCACGACGACACCGCATACCGTGCTGCCCGCGGCAGATCCGAAGATTTACGTCCTACGGCAGCGCGCGGGCCTCTTCGGCGCCAACGCGCCGCACCCGAAAACGCTGTCGGACCAGACCCTGCTCCATTACGGGTTCGATCTTAACGCATTGACCGACTGGAACTTTTTGATCTCTAAGGAAGCCGTCGATCTCGATGCGAGTTATCCGTCGGTGATCGCGCAAAGCTGGTTGGTCTTGTCGAAGCCCGGCTACCAGGAGCTCTACCGCGCGGCGGGCGTTATCGAAGCCTCCCGGGCCGACTTTACGGTGTCAGGCAAAACTACACGTATCCAGCTCGATACCGACGAACATTTGGATTTGTTCGCAGGCTCCGGTTATCGCGATACGACCGTTTTCGCCCAGAGCGAACTGCTGGAGATTGCTGAAGCGCCGATCGAGGAGCCGGTTACTGGCGCTGCGATCGAGCTCGAAAGCATTCCCGCCGGATTGAAAATCAATCAACAGCTGGCGGTTACGGGCCACCACAGCAGCACGGGCGAGGCCATCAACGACGCGGTGCAGATCAGTGCCATTGACGGCGCTACATTGATCGTGACGCCGCCACTTAGCAAGAGTTATGCGCGCGCGAGTTTTTTGCTGAACGCGAACGTCGCGGCCGCGACCCACGGCGAAACGGTTCAGGAGATCCTCGGCGGCGGCGATGCGAGCAAAAAATTTCAGAGTTTCAAGCTGCGCCAGCCGCCGTTGACTTATGTCAGCGCCAGCAACGGAAGCGGTGCGGCATCGACGCTTCAATTGCGGATCAACGACCTGCTCTGGCATGAAGCCGCGACCTTATACGGTCAAAAACCGAAAGATCGTGTTTACATCATTCGGCGCGATGACGACGGTGTCACCTCAGTCCAGTTCGGCGATGGGCTGACCGGCGCGCGCCCACCGACCGGTCAGAACAATATTCGCGCGCAGTTCCGGAAAGGGATCGGCCTTGAAGGCTTGGTCAAAGCCGGACAGTTGAGCATGCTGCTGAGCCGTCCGCTCGGTGTCAAAGGCGTGACCAATCCACTTGATGCGAACGGCGCGCAGGATCCCGAAGATCTCGAGGACGCGCGCGGCAACGCGCCGATCGAGGTATTGACCTTGGAGCGCGTCGTGTCGCTCCTAGACTACGAAAATTTCGCCCGCACCTTTGCCGGGGTTGCAAAAGCGCTGGCCACCTGGACCTGGAACGGTCGCTTGCGCGGCGTCCTGGTAACCGTCGCCGGTCCCAACGGCGCCGCAGTGCTCCCAGGCAGTGCGAGCTATAACAATCTGCTCGCGGCGCTGCGCGCGGCCGGCGATCCGTTCGTCGATCTGCGCGTAAAGACATTTCGCCCCGCCTATTTTCGCTTTGCCGGTAAGATCAAAATTGACGCCGACTTCGAAACCGACAAGGTGGTGACCGCGGTGGAAAAAGCGCTCCGAGGGGAGTTTGCTTTTGCCGCGCGTGGTTTTGGACAGCCCGTGATGCTGAGCGAAGTCATTTCGGTCATACAAGCCGTGCCCGGCGTGGTCGCCGCCGACGTCGACCGGCTCTACCGCAGCAGCTCCCAGCCGGACCTACAGCAGCGGCTCCTGGCCGAGCTACCGGTGTTGTCGCTTAACGGAGAGCTTGCGGCCGCCGAATTGCTCACACTCGATGCAGCGCCGCTCGATGAATTGGGAGTGATGGCATGAGTTTCGACGCACAAAAACTGTACGAGCTTTTGCCGGCGATCTACCGGCTGCGCGATGCGCATCAAGGTGAGCCGCTCAAACAATTATTGGCGGTGATTGCCGAGCAGCTCGGGATTTTGGAAACCGATTTGGAGCAGCTCTACGACGATCAATTTATCGAAACCTGCAACGACTGGGTGGTGCCTTATATCGGCGATCTCATCGGTTACCGGAGCTTGCATGGAGTGGTGCCGAAAGTGGTCAGTCCGCGCGCCGAGGTCGCGCACACCATCGCGTTCCGGCGCCGTAAAGGCACCGCAACCATGCTCGAACAGCTGGCGCGGGATGTCACCGGTTGGCCAACGCGAGTGGTCGAGTATTTTCAGCGGCTGGGCTGGACGCAGCATATGAATCATCGACGGCCGGAAGCGCAATACGCGCCAAACCTGCGCGACTGGGAAAAACTGGAACGACTGAAAGGCCCTTTCGATTCCATTTCTCATACGATCGACGTGCGGCGGATCTCCCAGCGGGCAGGAAGATACAATATTCCAAATATTGGGATTCATCTCTGGCGTCTGGGCGCCTATCGGCTGCGTCATTCGCCGGCGGTGCCGGTCACGCCGGGCGACACCCAGCGGTTTCGCTTCGATCCCCTCGGGCGCGACACGCAGCTTTTCACTCGCCCAGAACGCGAAGACGAAATCACCCACTTGGCCGAACCGATCAATGTTCCCGAACCGATCAGCCGTCGCGTGCTGGCGCAGTATTTGCCGCAATACTATGGCGCAGAAAAAAGCATCGCCATCGAGGGCGTCGATATCGGAAGCATCGATATCTGTGACCTGAGCGACGCCGGTGCTGGGTGGGCGCACACGCCGCCAGCCGGGCGGACAGCCGTCGACCCGGTGCTCGGGAGAATTTTTTGCGGCAATCCCCAAGCCATTCCACTGCGAGTGACCTACAATTATGGCTTCAGTGCGGACATGGGAGGCGGCGAGTACGACCGAGCCGCGATTCTGGACAGGGAAGTGACACCGGAGTCCGTGCCGGCGCCGCACGCGACGATTCAATCGGCACTATCCGCAATTCAGGCCGGCGGGATCGCCGAGATCACCGACAGTGACCGCTATCATGAAACACCTGCAGTCGCGGCAAATGCCGGAGCGAGGATCGAGCTGCGCGCGGCGAATGAGCACCGGCCGACGATCGTTCTCTCCGGGAGCCTCGATATTGGTGGAGCCGATCAAACCGAGGTCGCCCTAAACGGTTTGCTGATCGCCGGCGGCGCGCTTCGGGTCGCAGGGGCAGGCAATCAGCTGCGCCGTCTCCAGTTGCGTCATTGCACGTTTGTTCCGACCACTGAGCCTAGTGTGATCGTGGAGATTGCCAATCTCGAGCTCACCGTTGATCACTGCATTATCGGCGCCGTCCAGGTTGCCGACGGCTCGCAGGTGACGATTACGAATTCGATCGTGGATGCAATGAAAGATATTGCGGTGGCCTACTCCGGCATCGATGCCGCGCGCGAAACGGCAGGCGGGACGCTGACCATCGAGAAAAGCACGATCATCGGCAAGGTGCACACGGTTGAACTCCAAATGGCATCGAACACGATCTTTGTTTCCGCTCTCGACCCAAGCGATGCCTGGACGGCGCCGGTGCATTCGGAAAAAAAACAAAGCGGCTGCGTGCGCTTCAGTTACGTTCCACCGGGATCGCTAACGCCGCGCCGTTACCGCTGCCAACCCGATCTGGAAATCGCCAGCCGCATCAATGCGGCAGAGAAAGCGGCCAACGGACCGATCTCGCAGGCGCAGGTGAACGCAATCCGCGCGGACGTGCTAAGCTGGCTCGCGCCGAGCTTTTCATCGTTGTGGCACGGTGCGCCAGATTATGCGCAGCTCGGCAACTCCTGTCCGCTGCAAATTCGCACCGGCGCAAGCGATGAGTCCGAGATGGGCGCGTTTCATGATCTGTTTCAGCCGCAGCGCGAAACTAACTTAAACGTACGGTTGGAAGAATATCTGCGCTTTGGCCTAGAGGCAGGAAGTTTTTATGAGACGTAAAACAAATTTAACCACAGAGTGTGGAGATCACGAAGAGACGCGTCTCAAAAAAATCTTCGAGCTCTGCCTCTGCAGTGAAGTTTTAAGGAGACGGAGAGACATTCATGGGCGGTGATTATAGCCGGGTACGATTCGACCCAAAAAACGATTTCAGCGCCGTGCTGATGCAACAAGGACGGGTGCAACTCGATGCCGATTGGAATGAACTGGCGACGCTGATCGAACGGCGCTGGCGTGCCGAAACCACCGATGTGATCGGCCGCGGCACGGTGCCCCAAGAAACACCGGACGGCTTTCGCATTCAGATTGCCTCAGGCGGATTGACCATTGGCCGCGGACGAATCTATGTCGACGGTTTGCTGGCAGAGAATCATGGCATCCCACCCTTCGAATTCGACCCTGTTCTTGCGGAAATGCGCGGTACCTTGCCGCTGTCGTATGTTGACCAACCCTATTTCCCGAATGTCGCCGCCGTAGCGCCCGCGCCGACCACCGGCGGCCCGCATTTGGTTTACCTCGATGTCTGGCGGCGCGAGGTTAGTTTCGTCGAAGACCCGAACCTGATCGAAAAGGCGGTCGGCGTTGATACCACCACGCGATGGCAGACCGTCTGGCAGGTAAAGGTTCTTGCCGATGTCGGCTCAGGTGCGACTTGCGGTTCGCCACTCGAAGCGTGGAACAATTTGATTGCACCCTCGGATGCGAGGCTCAGTAGCGCAGCCGTCGGCGTGCCGACTAATGATGATCCATGTTTACTGCCACCGAGCGGCGGTTATCGCGGTTTGGAAAATCGTCTGTACCGGGTCGAGATTCACGACGGTGGACCCAACGGGACGGCGACCTTTAAATGGTCGCAAGATAACGGGGCTTTGGTCAGCGCTGTCACTGCAATCACTGCCTTGGACAAACTTACTGTCGCAAGCATCGGGCGCGATGCGGTGATGCGCTTTAAGATCGGCGATTGGATCGAAGTCAGTGATGATTGGCTGGAGTTTTCGCGCCAGCCCGGTGTCGCGCCGCAGCCCGCGGGAGTGATAGCGCAGATCAAAAACGTCGATGACGCGAATCGAATTATTACACTGGTGAGCCCGATCACAGCGAATGTATTTGGCACCGATGCGCAGGGAAACACCGATCCGGCCCGTCACACTCGAGTACGGCGCTGGAATCAAACCGGGCAGGTGCGCGACACGAACGGAAATCTGCTCGTCGATCTCAATGCTCCCGGGGCCAAGGGCGTCATTCCGGTGCCGCCGACCGGTACGTCGATCATCCTCGAAGACGGTGTGCAGTTTACTTTTGATACACCGGCAGGAGGCCAATACAAGATCGGCGATTACTGGAATTTCGCGGCGCGTACTGCGGATGCTTCGGTCGAGGAACTCAAGCAAGCGCCGCCTCTCGGCATGCACCATCATTTTACCCGCCTCGCATTGATTACGTTCCCGAACTCCGTCACCGATTGTCGTACTCTCTGGCCGCCTCAAATTGCTGGCGAGGGCTGTGAATGCACGGTTTGCGTGAGTGCCGAGTCGCATAATCAGGGCGCGTTGACGATTCAAATGGCTGTTGAGCGTGTAAAAGCAGCAGGCGGCGGAACGATTTGCCTGGGCGTCGGTACTTACAATCTCGGCGAAGCGCCGCTGCCGATCAATATCAGCGGCGCACGCTCACTGACCTTGCGCGGCCAGGGAATGCAAACCCGTCTGGTTTACGCCGGCCACGGCGCGGCGCTGGCCGTCGATAGCTCGGTGGAGGTCACTGTCGAAAAGCTCATGTTGGTGACGTCTGCGAGCACGGGTGACGTGCAGCCCGCGATCCGCTTCAGTAACAGCACGAACATTACATTACAGCGCTGCGCCGCTTTGCGCCTTGCCGCAGCGAATACTGACAGCGCTGTCGTTGGCCTTGGCGGGATACTGATCGGTACGATCATTCGGCAGAACGAATTTCTCGGACCGGTTGGAATCGGTAACATCCCGGGTGCTCAGCCAGGCGGTGCGGTTTTCGCCGCTCAAGCTCAACCTCTTTTGACTCTGTCACTCTTTGTCGAAGAAAATATGCTGCTCTGCAGCAGCCGTGGAATTAGCCTGATTGGCGTCAGTCTACATGTTCTGGAAACCCGGATTGCTGGGAATTTTCTTAACGATTGCGCCCAGGGTGGAATCGTCGCTCTGGGATTCGTTCCTGCTGGTTCCAACATGAACGTACAGTGCAATGAGATCCGCGCAAGCGGTACGGGTATTATTATCGGTACCAGCGGCGCGAGCATTACCGGGAATAGCATTACTGCGGTGAACCAGCGGGTGAGCGGCGATGGTATTGTTTTGGCGCCCGGCCTGGATAAGACCGGAATCGATCGTTGTCACGTGATCGGCAACCGCATCACATCCATCGGCGGCATTGGTGTCTCTGCGCAGGCGATTGTCAAATCGGCAATGATCAAAAATAATTTTGTCGACGGCGCGAGTCTCGGCGGCATCGTCATGGGCGATAAGAGCTCGGCGGACATCATCGCTGTGGAGAATAACCAGATTTCAAACATTACCGCGCGCTCAGGCGCTAGCAAGGGCGAAGTGGTTGGTATTCAGTTGGTCGATGCCCAGCGCGGCGAAGTCGTCAACAATTCAATCTCGGCGATTGGGTTAGAGGCCAACAACCATCGCTGCGTCGGCATCGAGCTTCTCGCATCGACCTCGCTCCGCGTCTCCGGAAATGAAATCGCCGACATTGGGCCGGCCCAAGGCAATGCACAGATCTCGGCGGGAATCGAATGCGCCGGGACCTTCGAACAGCTCGATTTGCTGGATAATAGCGTACGTCGGAGTGCTAAGGCGGGCCAAGTCGACAGTGCCGAATGGTTTGCCGTGCTGATCTCCGGCGGTCAGACGGCGCCGCCGGGTTTCAAAGCCATGATCTCACTATTCGGAGCTAAAACGAATACTAATTTTCTCCTGTTTGCGGAGCGTTTGTTGGCGCGCCAAATCGCCGCCGAGACCGTGGCTCTGCACGGCAATGTGTTTGACGCTTATGGGCTCAGTGCCGCTGTTCGTGCGGTGCTCAACGGTTTTTGCGGTTTCAACAATAATCGGAGCCACCTGAGAGGGCGGGAACAGCCCGCGGTGGAAATAGCGGCAGGCGCCGCGGTGCTAAACGCAAACCACGTGCAAGGCACTCAGGGCAAATCGACGGTGATCCTCAAATTGCCGGACAAAGGTCCATTCACTGCGCTCGGCAATATTACGACTCACGCAATCGAAATTAATGGCGCTGTGCTGGGCGCGCCATGGGCGCCTTTGAACGTCCAGGCTCCTTGATTCTCCAGCACAATGGCTAGAAAGGAAAACAGATGCAGTTTGCCGTAACGAAGGGCGAAAACGAGTTATCAGAGCTTGTATCGCGACTATTCAATATCAAAGGCCGGAGCGCCGAAGCGACGATGAAGAATGCCGAAGCAGCATTGCTGAAAGCCAACCCCCACCTCACAAAAATCAACAAATTGCCCGAGGGAACCTTGATCGTAATCCCGGACGTGCCCGGCACGCCGTCAACCAGAACGGCCCAAACCTCGGCGATCGGCGCGGATCTCGAAGCGGAAGCGAGATCTGCGCTAAAGCAATTGGGTGATGTCATCGTGCGCTCTGCTGATGACATCGAAAAAGTCGCGACCGCCACGCAGGACGCGATCAAGAACCGCGAGCTTAAGGAGCTTGCCGCACAATCCCCTGAGGTCAGGGCGCAAATAGATAAGACTACGGAAGCGGTCAAGAATCAACTTAAGGATGCCAAGGCTACGGCAAGCGCTGAAAAGGAGGCATTGGCTGAGTTGCAGTCGGCGCTGCAAAAATTTTCGTTTTGATGGCGATCATTCATCGAGGCGGATAGCATTCCTCCTTGCTGCAACGCACAATTTCTCTAGATACGCGAAAGCGCTTCTCCAGCCCTGACTGTGTGGATTCGCGGCACCCCTGGTAGGAAAAATCCGACATAAAAACACTAAATCGCTTGTACGGCTAAGTGGACCCAACAATCCCGATCGGTTGCATTTTGAATTAGATCTCACGCCAGAGTATCCCGGGCTGATTTCATTCCTCCCAATTCACGTCCGCGGTCGTAGGTAGAACGCGGACTCTCTTTACATTTGTCCGGGGAATCCAGCCTAAACAACAGGACCGCTTTGGTACCCCACCGATCTTCATCGGTGGGAAACAATGAAAAATCCCAATCGGGTGTTGTGGCACGGGCGTTGCTCATTCTCCGTGCACGAATCAAGAGATTCGGACTGATGGTGAGGAGGTTTTAGAATGCAAAGGAACAAACAAGCGGTCGCCACTTTAGGCGATCTGATTGCCGCGGTGACGGACGAAGTATCGCCGTTGACCAACAATCCAACCAAAACCAACGTGTTGGTGTCGTATATCCTGAACGATCTGTTCGTAACGAAGCGAGTGCGATTCCGACAGGACCGGATGGCCAACGCGCGCTTCGGTCGATGAAGCTATGCAAGTCTATGTTGCATTGCAGCCACTGGTCGCGTTGATTGCGGGGATACTGATCTTGATGATCCCTCGCTTATTAAACTATATCGTGGCGATTTATCTCATTGTTACCGGATTATTGAGCTTAGTGAAGCTGTAAGCGCGCCGAACGGTATACAAAGTGAAGCAAAATTTGTTCGCGAAAAGGAGGACGCTCTAATGTTGAATTGGGCGATAACTTTTCTGGTGATTGCGCTGATCGCTGGGATCTTGGGTCTCAGCGGGATCGCAGGCGCGGCGACTCAGATCGCGTGGATTTTGTTCGTCGTCTTTTTAGTTCTATTTCTCGTCGGCCTATTTATGGGGCGACGACCGCCTGTCTGAGCCACGACCAAGAGTCTTGCAACTTGGAATTGACTTCGTACCCGCCCCAAACAACGCCCCATCAAGGTCTCGATCTGTCGGTGCGATTTTGATCGGATCGAGAGATCGAGACCTCCCTCCTATTTGCCTTCGTCACTCATCGCATTGCGACGATCTCTTGCTAACGGAACATGTGCGACTCGTTAAAGTTCAAGGTTTGAATTAGACATTAAGACCCCTGTTGGCGGCGGAGAGAAGGGCCTTACGCGTTTCTGTAAGTTTTTGGCGTAACAGTTGCACCGATGCGATACGTTTGCTTTACATAACGGAGACACAATTTAAGGAGGATGCTCGATGTCGAAATCGACCGAGCTGCATGAGCAGCAGCTCTCAGAAAAAACCATTAACATGCATCGCGCAATTGTTTCACTAATCGAAGAGCTTGAGGCAATCGATTGGTATACCCAGCGTGCCGAAGCTTGTCAGGATGCGCAGCTACAAGCGGTGATCAAGCACAATCGTGACGAGGAGATCGAGCATGCGTCGATGACACTCGAATGGATCCGACGCAACTTTCCCAAATTTAATGATTCGCTAAAACTGTACTTGTTCACGAGCGGCGATATCACCGCCATAGAAAAAGAGGCGGAGGGCAAGGAAGGCGAAAACGGAGCGGGTTTACCGAAAACGAGCCGCCGGTTTACAGTCGGTGACATGAAGGGGAACTGAAAATGGATGAACACGGAGGTATCACGTCCGAATTAATGGCCAGTATAGAAGAAGCCGCGGTCTCGGCCGCACGGCAGGTTTTGAGCGGCCGCAGAATCATCGATGTGGAAGGCCCCTACGGCACGGGGCTCACCACCGTCGAAGTCGGCAACGACGATCTGTGTCGGGAACCTGGGGCGAAGGAAGCGAGCGCGGTGGTGAGCACGGCCGTTTCCGTACCGATGATTTATCGGCGATTTACTATTTCGAAGCGGCGCATTGTCGCCTTTCGAGAAATGGGACAGCCGCTCAATTTAAAGGCGGTCGAGGATGCAGCACAGGCGGTCGCTGCCCGAGAAGAAGAGTTCATTTACCGGGGCCAGACGGATTTTCATCTCGGCGGTCTATTAACCGTGGCAGGCCGGCAGAATCTCAATGGCGGTAATTGGGAAAATGTCGATCAAGTCCTTGAGACGGTCATCAACGCGGTCAATCTCCTCGACGATAAAGGTTACCGAGGTCCCTACGGGCTCGCGCTCGCTCCGGAACTCTACAACAATTTGTTTCGCAGATATCCTGGCTCGGAACTTCTACAGATTGAGCATCTAAAACGACTTTGCACGCGCGGTATCGTCAAGGCCGATATTGAAGGCGGCGTTCTTGTAGCCCGAGATGTCGGATCCATTGTCGTCGGTCAGGATTTGCAGGTGACGCACCTGTCATCGGACGCAGCACATGAGCAATTTGCCGTGAGCGAATCACTGGTGCTGAAGATCGAGGCGCCGGACGCGATTTGCACGATCACCAATAATTCCCGACAACAACGGATCACGCCGGCGCAGTAAACTGGACCTGGAGGAGAAGCGCATGATCGATATAGAAAAAGCGATACTGGATCCGGCGGCGATATTCAAAAATCCTCAACAAGTTATCGACAACCACGATCTTTCACGCGACCAAAAAATCGAGGTGCTGCGGCGGTGGGAATACGACGTTCGGGAAATTCAGGTATTGGACGATGAGAGCACAACGGCGAAAGAAACCCACGCTGTCACATTGGATTCAGTACTAAACGCGCTTCGCTCTCTGGGCGCGGCTATCGATGTCGAGCACACCGCCCCGACCAAGCAAGGTGGGAGCTAAAGACCTTTAAGCATGGGATCAGGTCGGGGTTGAACTGCGGTGGATAAGGAGGCTGAACATGCTACGCAGCGTCAAGAGTCTCAAAGGGTTCGCGATCGGAGCCAAGGACGGTGATATCGGCGAAGCCCATGATTTTATTTTCGACGATAAGAACTGGACGGTTCGCTATGTGGTCGCCGATACCCAGCGCTGGCTGCCCGGACGGAAGGTATTAATCTCACCGATTATTGTCGACCAGGCTGACTGGGAAGGTAAAAGGCTACCGGTTCTACTGACCCAGGAGCAGGTAAAAAATAGTCCGGATATTAGTATGGACGAACGTTTATCGGCTCTCGACGAGGTCAAGTACTACGATTATTACGGGTTGCCATACTACTGGGTGGGTGATCAGGTGTGGGGACCCGTCAATCTGCCCAGCGATCTGGTCCGTGAGGGAGTTGAGCGTAAGATCGCTCTGACCCACGAGATCAACAAGTCGCATTTGCGGAGTATGAACGAGGTTTCCGGTTATGCGATCCAGGCGACCGACGGCGAAATCGGCCATGTGGATGATTTCATCGTCGATGATGAGCCTTGGATCATTCGTTATATCGTCGTCGATACACGCAATTTTTGGCCGGGAAAAAAGATTCTTGTCGCTCCGCCATGGATCGCAAAAGTCGATTGGCAGAATTCAAATCTCTACGTCAATTTATCGCGGGAGACGATCAAGAGCGCCCCGCCCTTCGATCCAGATAAGCTCGACCGCGCCTACGAAACAGAGCTTTACGCTCATTATGGGCAAGAAAATTGGTGGAGTTGAGGCTTAAAATCCGGCCAGCTTGAATTGAACCATTCCCGTGATGTTTGCCTGGGGGGATTGCAGTAATACATGAGATCTTACATCGTTTTTGTACTCGAGCTGAAAAGACATCGACTGGTCACCTAGGAACGATTGGCCAAGCTTCCAATTCACGCCGGCAGCGGTGTTGACCGTCGAAGAGATCTTTAAAGGATCCTCGCTGAGCCCGTTCGTGTAGGACGCCCGTCCGACTAATTGTATATTCGGGTGAAGACTGCCGATCAGTGCAAGCCCGGCCGTAGGAGTATCCGTTCTGAACCCCGATAAACTATCCCAATCTTCTCTGAAGCTGAAACTTGGCTGGATGGTTAAAAACGTCGCCGGACGATAAGCCAAAGAGATTCCGTTAGTGAACGCCAGAGATTGACAATCCTCGCGGTTGCCGATCAGCGAATAGCTCGACAAAACCGATGCGCTCCACGCCGGTTTGCTCCAGTTGAATGCGGTCGCGGCGGTACGTGTCAGTAAAAGCTGGTTGGCGTTTTTTTCGCGCCATTCGCTTAACGTTGTTTTTAGGCGGAACGCCTGAAAATCGTACTCACTCCAAATTTCATTCTCGTCGCGCGCTCGTTCGACCTTGACTCCGGTGGTCGAGATAAATCCGGTGCCGAAGGCGCGATACGACAAGCCATAACTCAATTTGTTCCAGGTTCCACGTAGCCCGAGCCGGGACATGGTGGGACGATCTTCGGGTGCGGTCGAGTAACCTAGCGCACTGTAGGCAAGCTCGCCTTCGCCAACCAGCTTGCCGTCGAAATGCGAACTGCTGGCCAGCACATCCAAATAGCGTCCCAAGTTCGATGGAGCGGAATTCGGCTCCAGAGCCGAAGATGGGGAAGGCGTGGCCACCTGTTGTTTTTCTAGATAAAAGGCTTTCACATCAAACCACTTAGGTATCAAGCTTAATGAAAAGCTTTGTGTTGTGGGCTGGCCTAGGTCCTTACGAATCGCCTCAAACTCGGAATAGGGAGAGGTGAGAGTTGCGTAGTCTGGCAGTTCGGCAAGCGGTGGAGTCTCTGGTGGCTCTGATTGCGCCGCCGCGGCTCCACGAAGAACAACAAGAGTAAAGACGAGTAGTGCAGCGATTCTCATTTAAGTTTTCGCACGCGAGCTTTGCAGTTCCGACGCTCCGTGCTGCGCCCCCTAACGAATTCGAAAATGAATGCCGTACCAGATGTCGAAATGGAGAGGCTAGCAACAAATCCAACAGCGATGCTACAGCGGTTCATTTTCACTGTCTAGTTTTTTTGCCGTTTCTTAAGTGATGATTACTGTGGCTCTGTCAGCATTCGTCGTGTTTCGGCCTGCTTTTGGGAAAGACTGTTATCATCGAAGCCTTCGTGGAATTGCGGGTAATCATCTGTACTGTTGATCAGATTTTGGCAGAATCGGCGAGATCGACGGCATTGCGACAGGTGATCTCTGATTATGAAACGGCATGATCCTCGCGGGTGTCGAACTGAACTCGCGCAAAAAACGCAATTGAGAGAGGTGACGTCGAGCCGCATCAATTACATAAAGCAGTGCCGGGGCGCGAGTGCGAGCGATTTACGCTTTTGAAAGTACTTTAGCTCACTGCAGCATGGAGGCGCTGTTTCGTGAATTGATCAAGCTTCGCCATTTCCAAGTTAGTCCTGCATCGACATGCAGACGAGGATGCTCCTGCCGACGAAAC
>Ga0207683_10001031_pt1 | contig 25414 bp, 22 predicted proteins | sample KBSM73metaG_FD_184333 | JGI IMG/M metagenome (GOLD analysis project Ga0207683, IMG submission 184333) | Miscanthus rhizosphere microbial communities from Kellogg Biological Station, Michigan, USA - KBS M7-3 metaG (SPAdes) (version 2) | ecosystem: Host-associated > Plants > Roots > Rhizosphere >... | reverse complement strand
GCTCGTGCGCGCACTGATCCCGCACGGGGCCGACCTCGTCGAGCGGCACGACCTCTCCTCGCTACGCGTGCTCGTCACGACCGGCGAGCCGTGGAATCCGGAGCCGTACCGCTGGCTCTTCGAGCACGTGGGCGGCGGCCGCTGCCCGATCATCAACTGCTCCGGCGGCACCGAGGTCGGAGCCTGTTTCCTCTCGCCGACCGTCGCGGCGCCGATCAAGACGTGCTCGCTCGGCGGCCCTGCGCTCGGGATGGCGATGGACGTGGTCGACTCGGAGGGACGCTCGGTGCGCGGCGAGGTCGGTGAGCTCGTATGCCGGAAGCCGTTCCCCGGGATGACGCGCGGCTTCTGGGGCGACCCGGAGCGCTACCTCGACACTTACTGGCGGCGCCTGCCCGGGATCTGGGTGCACGGCGACTGGGCATCCGTCGACGAGGACGGCTACTGGTTCCTGCACGGGCGCTCGGACGACACGCTGAACATCGCGGGGAAGCGGCTCGGCCCGGCGGAGCTCGAGTCCGCCATGGTTGCGCACCCGCTGGTCGCCGAGGCGGCCGCGGTGGGCGTGCCGCACGAGGTCAAGGGCGAGGTCGCCTGGGTGTTCTGCGCCCTCGTTCCGGGCGCCGAGCCCTCCGAGGAGCTCGCGGCCGAGCTGCGTGCGCTCGCCGCGCAGGAGCTCGGCAAGGCCTTCGCGCCCGAGCGCGTCCTGTTCGTCTCCGCGCTCCCGAAGACGCGCAGCGCAAAGATCGTCCGCCGAGCCGTGCGCGCCAAAGCGCTCGGAACGGATCCCGGCGACCTCTCGTCGCTGGAGAACCCCGAGACCCTGGAGGAAATCGAACATGTCGCAGCCAGCTGACCGTCTCGACGGACAAGTCGCCCTCGTCACGGGTGGCGGCCGCGGGATCGGCGCCTCGATCGCGCGGGAGCTCGCCGGAGCCGGCGCACGCGTCGCGGTCGGGGCCCGCACGAAGGATCAGGTCGAGGAGGTCGCCCGCGAGGTCGGCGGCCTCGCACTCGAGCTCGACGTGACCGACCAGGCGGCGGTCGAGCGCGCCGTCGCCGAGACCGAGCGCGAGCTCGGCCCGATCGACCTGCTCTGCGCCAACGCCGGCATCGGCGGCCCGGACGGCGCGGCCTGGGATGCCGACCCGTCCGACTGGTGGCGGGTCTTCGAGGTGAACGTCCTCGGCGTCTTCCTTTGTACGCGCGCCATCGTCCCCGGCATGCTCGACCGCGGCCGCGGACGCATCGTCGTCACCGGCAGCGGCGCGGGCTACCTGCCGGGCGCGAGCAACACGGCGTACACGGCGAGCAAGGCGGCGGCGAACCGCTTCGCCGAGACGCTGGCGAAGGCGCTCGAGGACACGCCGGTACGCGTCTTCCTGATCAGCCCCGGCCTTGTCCGCACGGAGATGACCGAGGACAACTTCTCCGACGATGCGCCCTGGACGCCGCCGGAGCTGGCGCCGCAGCTCGTGCACGCGCTGGCATCGGGCCGCGCCGACGCGCTGGCCGGCCGCTACCTGCACGCCGAGCACGACGACATCGAGGATCTGATCCGCCGCGCGGACGAGATCCAGGAGCAGGACCTGAACGCGATCCGGCTTCGCCGCTGATGCGGCTGGCCGCCCTGGCGGCCGTCGTCGCGCTCGCCGCGGCGGGATGCGGCAGCACACATCAGCCGCTCGGCGTGAAGGGGAAGGCGCTGCCGTCTCTCGCGGCCCGCTGCCACACGCGGGTCGACGCGAAGGTCGGCTGGTTCCGGGCCTCCGACGGCGTCCTCCTCGACGGCGCCGCGCTCGGCCGCGGCCCGACAGGCGTCGTCCTCGCGCACGAGTCGCCGGCCGACCTGTGCGGCTGGGTTCCCTATGCGAGGGTCCTCAGCCGGGCCGGCTTCCGCGTGCTGGTCTTCGACCACCGCCATTTCGGCCTGTCCGAATCGCCGACCGACCCGGCGAAGAGCGGCCGCTACACGCGCGACACGGCCGCCGCCGTCGACGAGCTGAAGCGCGAAGGCGCCAAGAAGGTCTTCCTGATGGGCGCCAGTTTCGGCGGCATCACGAGCATGGTCGGCGGCTCCCGCCTCGGCTCGAAGATCGCCGGCGTGATCAGCGTCTCGGGCGAGGCTCAGCTCGGCAACACCGAGGGCCCGAACGACGAGCTCGACGCGCTGGCCGCGGTGCCGAAGCTCCACGAGCCGTTCCTCGCGCTCAACTCGCGGCAGGACGGCATCGCGCTCGCCTCGGACGCGCGCGAGCTGGTGCGGAGGGCGGGGTCGGCGCACAAGCAGCTGGTGCTCTTCCCCGGCGGCGACCATGGCTGGGACATGCTCGACATCGCGCCCTACCGCGCACGCGCCAGCGCGATCGTGATCCACTTCCTCCGTCAGTACGGCATCTAGTTTTCGACTGATAGTCTAAAACCTGAACATGAGGCTCGCGCTCGCACAGATCAACACCACGGTCGGGGACCTCGACGGCAACCGCGAGCAGATCGTCGAGGCGATCGCCGAGGCCCGGCGCGCCGGCGCCGACCTGCTGCTCGTGCCCGAGCTCGCCGTCACCGGCTACCCGCCCGAGGACCTCCTGCTGCGTCCGGGCTTCCTGCGCGCGGCGGCCGAGTCGCTCGAGGAGATCGCTCGGGAGGCCACCGACGTCGCGGCGCTCGTCGGCTTCCCCCACCTCGACCGCGACCTCTACAACGCCTGCGCGGTCTGCGCCGGCGGCGAGGTCAAGGCGATCTACCGCAAGCGGTTCCTGCCGAACTACGGCGTCTTCGACGAGGACCGCTACTTCGCGCCCGCGCGCGACTGTCTGCTGCTCGAGCTGGGCGGCACGCTGATCGGCCCGACGATCTGCGAGGACATGTGGCAGCCGGGCCCGCCCGCGACCGACCTCGCGCTCGCCGGTGCGCAGCTGCTGACGAACATCTCGGCCTCGCCGTTCCACGTCTGCCGCGACCGAGAGCGCGAGGCGATGTTCGCCACCCGCGCGCGCGACAACGCCTGCTTCGTCGCCTTCTGCAACGCGGTCGGCGGCCAGGACGAGCTGCTCTTCGACGGAAACTCGCTGGTCCTGGACGAGGAGGGCCACGTGCTCGCCCGCGCGCGCGGCTTCGAGGAGCAACTGCTTGTCGTCGACATCGACCCGGCCGACGCCGTCGGCCGGCGGCTGCGCGACGTGCGCCGCCGCGCGCTCGCCCGCGAGCGGGAGCAGGTGCCCGACCCTCCGGTGATCGCGCTCGGCGAGGCGCGCGAGCAGCGCGAGCAGGCACCTCCGCAGATCGCCGAGCAGCTTGGCGAGCTCGAGCAGATGCGCCTCGGGCTGGAGCTCGGCCTCGGCGACTACGTTCGCAAGAACGGCTTCGAGGACGTCGTGATCGGCGTCTCGGGCGGCATCGACTCGGCGCTGACCGCGGCGCTGGCGGTCGAGGCGCTCGGGGCGGGGAGCGTGCACTGCGTCTCGATGCCGTCGCGCTACTCGTCCGAGGAGACGCGACGGGATGCTGGGCTGCTCGCCGAGTCGCTCGGCACCGACTTCCGCCAGCTGCCGATCGACGACGTCTACTCCGGGTTCGAGTCGACGCTGGCCGAGAGCTTCGCGGGGCGCGAGCCCGACCTGACCGAGGAGAACCTGCAGGCTCGTATCCGCGGGGTGCTGCTGATGGCGCTGTCCAACAAGTTCGGCTGGCTCGTCGTTGCGACCGGCAACAAGTCGGAGCTCTCGGTCGGCTACGCGACGCTGTACGGCGACATGGCCGGGGGCTTCGCGCTCTTGAAGGATGTCTTCAAGACCGACGTCTTCCGGCTCGCACGCCACCTGAACGAGCGGGCGGGGCGTGAGCTGATCCCGGCGTCGACCATCGACCGGGCGCCGAGCGCCGAACTTCGGGCCGACCAGCTGGACGAGCACTCGCTGCCGCCGTACGAGGCGCTCGACCGGGTGCTCGAGGCGTACGTGGAGCAGGACCGCTCGCGCGAGGAGCTCTCGCACGACGGCTTCGACCCCGACGTCGTCGAGCGGGCGGTGGAGCTGATCGACCGCGCCGAGTACAAGCGCCGGCAGGCGCCGCCAGGCGTGCGCCTGACGCCGAAGGCATTCGGCCGCGACCGCCGGACTCCGATCACGAATCGCTGGCAGGGCTAGCGCGCGAATCCAGCACAGCCCCCACCCTCTACTGGGCGGGGTAGCAACCCGCCGCCCTCGCTTCCAGCGTGCCGGTGCGAGGGCGACGGCGCTAGGCCTTGCGCGTCTTTCGGCTCGGTTCTTTCACGTTCTCGCGCAGTTCCGTGAACCAGCGGAGCCGCTCCTCCCACGGGACGGCCGCGTTCGCGGGCGACGTCGACGGCAGCACGAACAGCCGCGTCCCGCCGAGCCGCCGTTCCTGCTCGCCGAGCTCCGGGCGCTCGTTGAACGTGCCGCGGTAGGCCTCCTTGCCGACGAACGCGATCCACTCTGGCTGGAGGTCGTCGGCCAACCGCTCGAGCCGCTCCGCCGCCCCCGCGAAGTCGCGGCGCCGTAGGTCGCCTGAGCCGCGGGTCGTGCGCGGCGCGGCGTTCATCAGGCCGATCCCCTCGTCGAGCACCTCGAACTGCTCCGCGGGCTCGTACAGACGCGAAGTGAACCCGGCCGCATCCAGCAGCCGCCAGAAGTCGTTGCGCGGATTCGCGAAGTGCGCCGCCGCCGCGGCCGAGACGAAGCCCGGGTTGATGCCGCAGAAGACGACCTCGAGCCCGTGCGCGAGGACGTCCGGGACCGCGCTAGGAGGGTTCGGTGGAATAGCGCTCAGACGGTATTTCGTCGAGCCCTCCTAACGGCAGCGGGCGGCGGAGCGCCTCTTCGGCGCGCAGCGCCTGTCATAGCCGAGCGGCCGGGGTCGCCGCAGCCCGATCACACGGCGCGTCCCGCCCCACTGCACGCACACCTTCACGCGGCGAGCTCCGCCTCGCGCTTGTCGAGCCGTACCTCGAACAGCCGTCGCAGCTCCTCACCGGTGATCCCTCCAAGGCCACGCGCCACGCGCCTCGGCTCGATCCGCACCACGCGCACCGTCGTCTCGTCGACGCCGTAGCACCGGAGGTAGCACTCCTCCTCGCTCAGAGGACGCAACCGTCGCACGGCCGGAGCCTATGTACGGCCCCGGACGGCACAGAACGCCGCGTCTACTCGTACTGAAGCGCCTGCAGAACGTTCAGCCGGGCCGCCCTGCGAGCCGGGATCACGGCCGCCAGGATGCCGACGATGATCGCCGCGAGCACGAAGTAGACGATCTGGATCCACGGCACCGCGAAGACGATCCCCGAGCTCGAGAGCGCGTGCGTGATCAGCGCCGCGAGGAAGATGCCGACGACCATCCCGAGCGCCGCGCCCATCAGCGAGGTGACGATGCTCTCGTAGCGGATCATCATCCGCACCTGGCGCCGGGTCATTCCGACCGCGCGCAGCATCCCGAGCTCGCGCGTCCGCTCGAACACCGTCAGCACGAGCGTGTTGACGATGCCGACGAGGCTGACGATCACCGACAGCGCGAGCAGCGCGTAGAGCAGGTTCAGGAGCTTGTTGATCGGAGCTTCGAAGTTCGACTTGAACTCGTCGCGCGTCTGGATCTTCGCGTCGGCGAACCCGCGCACGTACACGTTGAGCTTCGCCGTGTTCGCGTCGGTGACGCCGTTCGGCGGGGTGTTCATCAGCACCATCTCGTCCTGCGGTCGCGGTGTGAACTTGTCGAAGAGAACGGTCGAGATCGTGATGTGGGCGAACGGCGAGCCGCCCTTCGGCTCGTCCCAGACGCCCTTCAGGCGGACCGTCGTCTTCTTGCCGCTCGGGAACTGGATCGTCACCGGCGAGCCGAGGCTGAGGTGATGATCCTTGACGTAGTTCTTGCTCGAGAAGAAGCCGGTCGTCCCGAGCTCGCCCGGGACGGCGTTGCTGCCCTGCGTCCAGTCCATCGAGAGCGTCTTGTTCAGGTTCGGCTGCACGCCGGTGAGGTCATTGTTCGCGCCGAGGTAGCGCGCCGAGCCGGCGCGGATCGCGCTGACGTCTTGCACGCCCGGCTTGCCGACGAGCGCCTTGCCGGCCTGTGCCTCGATCGGATTGAAGGTGCTGGTCGAGGTGAGCGCGTAGTCCGCCACGAAGAGCTTGTTCACCGCGCCCTCGAACGAGCTGCGAATGCCCGCGCCGAAGATGGCGACGAAGGTCACCAGCGCTAGCCCGATCATCAACGCCGAGGCCGTCGAGGCGGTGCGGCTCGGGTTGCGCGTGGCGTTGTCGCGGGCCAGGAGGCCCGGGGCGCCGCCGATCGTCTGGGCGGGCGCGCCGAGGACGGCTGCCAGCGGGCGCACGACCTTCGGCGCGTTCATCGAGACGCCGATGAAGAGCACGAGCACGCCGACGCCGAGCAGCAGCAGCCGCGGCCCGGTCGCGATGCCGCTGGCGAGCGCGCCGAGGGAGACCATCACGATGGCGATGACGAGAATCACCAGCGACGTCACGGCCCCGTACTTCGCCCACCGGGACGGCGGAATGACCGAGCCCTCGCGTACCGCTGCGATCGGCGGCACGCGAGTTGCCCGCCGCGCGGGGCGAATGCTGGCGACGAGCGTCACGATCGTGCCGACGAGCAGCGCGACCACGACCGTGCGCGTCGCGAAGACGGTCGAGCCCGTCGGCAGGTCGATCCCGATCTGGACGAACAACCAGTTCAGTCCCTTCGCGAGCGCAAGCCCGAGGAACAGGCCGACCACGGATCCGAACACGCCGATCACGAAGGCCTCGATCACCACCGACCAGAGCACCTGCCGGCGCGAAGCGCCGAGGGTGCGCAGGGTCGCGAACTCGCGCGTCCGCTGCGCGATCGTGATCGAGAGGGTGTTCGCGATCACGAACGCGCCGACGAAGAGCGCGATGCCGGCGAAGGCGAGCAGCGCGTAGCGCAGGAACGAGAGGAAGCCGCTGACCTGGTCGTGCTGGTCCTTCTTCGCCTGCTCCGTGCCGCTGCGGACGACCTGGGTCGGCGAGAGCAGCGGCTTGATCTGCGAGATCATCTCGGCGCTCGAGACGCCCGACTTCGACTTGACGCGAATTGCGTCGAGCTGACCGGGCTTGTGGAAGAGCACCTGCGCGGTCGGCTGGTCGAAGATCGCGAACGTCGCGCCGCCGATGCTCACGCCCGGGAAAGACGCGATCCCGGTGATCCGCATGCGCTCGATCGGCCCGAACCCCTGGACCCTGATCGTGTCGCCGACGTGGAACCCCTGGCTCGACGCCGTTCCCTTGTCGATCACGATTTCGTTGGAGCCGTGCGGCCAGCGTCCCGTGCTGAGCTTCGTCGGGTTGAAGATCTGCCCTTTCGGCGTGACCGAGAAGCCGAGCGTCGGCGCGCCGCCGGTCGAGATGACCTTGCCGTTCTTGCCGATCAACTTGACGTTGTTGCTGCTCACCGCCCCGGCCGCAATCGCGGTCCCGGGCAGCTTCTTCACCTTCGCGAGCAGCGATTCCGGCATCGGCGGGGGCTCCACCGAGTTGCCGTTCGCGCTGTCGAACGCGGCCTTGCCGGTGATGACGACGTCGGCGTTCACGTACGACTGCGTGAAGATCGTGTCGAACCCGTTGTTGATCGTGTCCGTCAGGATGTAGGTGCCGCTGATCATCGCGACGCCGAGGACGATCGCGATCGCGGTGAGCGAGGCCCGGACCTTCCGCCCGGCGAGGCCCTTGAGCGCGACCGTGAGCATCAGGCGGTGAGCGCTTCCATCGCCGCGAGCACCTCGGCAGGCTCGGAGCGTGGAAGCTCGCGGACGATCCGGCCGTCGGCGAGGAACAGGATGCGGTCGGCGATCGCCGCCGCGCGCGGGTCGTGCGTGACCATCACGGTCGTCTGCCCCATCTCCTCGACCGACTGACGCAGCAGCTCGAGGATCTCGGCGCCCGTCTTCGAGTCGAGGTTGCCGGTCGGCTCGTCCGCGAAGACGACGGTCGGCTTCGAGATCAGGGCGCGGGCGATTGCGACGCGCTGCTGCTGGCCGCCGGAGAGCTCGGCCGGGCGGTGCTCGCGGCGGTCATCGAGCCCGACCGTCTTGAGCAGCTGGTCCCTCCACGCCGGGTCCGGCTTCTCCCCGGCGATCGTGAGCGGCAGGAGGACGTTCTCCTCGGCCGTCAGCATCGGCAGCAGGTTGAAGAACTGGAAGACGAAGCCGATGTGCTGGCGCCGGAGCTTCGTGATCTCTGTGTCGTTGAGCTCGCCGAGCTTCGTGCCGGCGATCCAGACCGAGCCCGAGGTCGGCCGGTCGAGCGCCGCGAGGATGTGCATCAGGGTCGACTTTCCCGAGCCCGACGGCCCCATCACGGCGGTCAGCTTGCCCTGTTCGACGTCGATCGAGACGCCACAGAGAGCGGCCACGGCCGTGTCGCCTTCGCCGTAGCGGCGCGTAATCTCGCGTGCGGCCACGACTCCACTCGGCGCTCGCTCGGCGACGTCAACTGCAGGAACAGCGGCGGCTTCCATCGATTTCCCCCTCGTCGGTGACCCCGTTTGCGACCCCCCGGTCCTCGTCGAGTGTCGCACCTACCGTAGCGGGTCGCAACCGCGGGTCGGGTAGCGTGACGTCCATGAGCGCGGTGGCCTTCGACGTCGCAGCCGTGAGGGCGCGATTCTCGGCGCTCGACCGCAGGCTCGTCTTCTTCGACGGCCCCGGCGGGTCGCAGGTTCCCGACGAGGTGATCGAGGCCATCGCGACCTACCTGCGTGAGTCGAACGCCAACGTGAGCGGTCCGTACGAGACGAGCCGGCGAACCGAGGAGCTCGTCGACGAGTCACGGCGGGCCGGCGCCGGCTTCCTCGGCTGCACGCCGGAGGAGGTCGTGTTCGGCGCGAACATGACGACGCTGAACTTCGCGCTCACGCGCACGATCGGGCGGGAGCTGCAGGCCGGGGACGAGATCGTCGTCACCCAGCTCGACCACGACGGGAACGTCTCGCCGTGGCTCGAGCTGGCGCGCGACCTCGACCTCACCGTCCGCTTCGCCGCGATCCGCGAGGACACGACGCTCGACCTCGACGATCTCAGCGCCCAGCTCGGCGAGCGGACGCGCGTCGTCGCCTACCCGTGGGCCTCGAACGCCGTCGGGACGCTGGTCGACGTGGCGCGCGTCGCCGAGCTCGCGCACGCGGCGGGCGCGCTCGCGTGGGTCGACGCCGTTCACTACGCGCCGCACGGGCCGATCGACGTCGCGGCCGCCGGCATCGACGTCCTCCTGTGCTCTCCCTACAAGTATTTCGGGCCTCATCTCGGCCTCGGGTTCGCGCGGGCCGAGCTGCTCGAGCGCTGGCGGCCGTACAAGGTGCGCCCGGCGGCAGAGGAGCCGCTCGGGCACCGCTTCGAGACCGGCACGCTGCCGCACGAGCTCCTGGCGGGGTTCGTCGCGGCGGTGCGCTACGTCGACTCGATCGGCTTCGACGCGATCGTCGCGCACGAGACCGACCTCGGCGAGCGCTTCCTCGCCGGCCTGCCCGAGGGCTGCCGGCTCCACGGGCTGCCGAGCATGGACGGCCGCGTGCCGACCTTCTGCTTCGACGTCGACGGGACGAGCTCGGAGGACGTCGCGACGCGGCTCGGCGAGCGCGAGATCGCGGTCTGGCACGGGAACTACTACGCGGTCGAAGTGATGAAGCGGCTCGGCCTTCCCGACGGCGCGGTGCGCGCGGGGTTCCTGCACTACAACACCGCCGACGAGGTCGACCGGCTGCTCTCGGAGCTCGCCGCGCTCGCTAGCTGAACGGCGGCCGGAGCGGCAGGATCAGCGGCGGCCGTGGCGCCTGCGTGAAGTCGAAGTCGCGGGTCAGATCGCCCGCCTGCGGGAGGCTCTCGCGCACGTCGGGGCGGGGATCCGGCCGGCCGTCCGTGGCCGGGTCGAGCCGCTGTCCGTCGAGGAAGTCGTCCTCGATGAACTTCGCGTAGGCGTCGAAGCTCGCGACCTGGTGGTCGACGAAGCCGCGGCGCGCGTACGGCGAGATCACGAGCGCGGGCACGCGCAAGCCGTAGCCGGCCGAGTCGACGCGCGGCGGCACGACGTGGTCGTAGAAGCCGCCCCAGTCGTCCCAGGCGAGGAAGATCGCGGTCGAGCTCCAGTCCGGCCCCCGCATGATCGTGTCGATCGCGTTCGTCACGAACGCCTGACCGGCGGTGATCGGGTTCGGCGGGTGCTCGCTCACGCGGTCGTTCGGCTCGACCCACGAGACCGACGGCAGCGTGCCGGCGCGCGCGTCGGCGTAGAAGTGCGAGATCGAGGTGACGTTGCGAAGCTGGCCGTCCTCGAGGACGGTGTCGAAGCGCGGCAGCGGGTTCATGCTCGACGGCGTGCGCGAGTTCTGCGGCACGGGCGGACAGACGACCTGGCCGTCGTCGCAGTCCGGCTTCGCGCCCTTGAAGACGTAATAGCGCCAGGAGACGTGGTGCGCGTGCAGGAGGTAGGTCAGGTCGGTCCAGGCGTAGTCGGGCGCGACGTGCCGCTTCCGCGGCACCGGTCTTGCGCCGGCCGACGAGACGCAGCTCATCGGGTCGCCGCGAACGGGACAGCGCGCCGCCCACTCGGAGACCATGAACAGGTGCGAGGGCAGGCTCCAGTCGGCGACCGGCTCGAACATGTGGTCCTGGAGCACGAAGTTCCGCGCGTACGCCCAGTAGTTCGGAATCTCGTGCCAGTCGTGGTAGCCCATCGCGTCGGGACGCGCGGCGTCGACGCGGCAGGGGCCGCTGCCGGGCTTCGTTCGGCACGCAACCGCGAGCCCCTGGCGCTGCTCGGCGACGAAGCCGTCCATCTTCCCGCCGTCGACGTCGGCCGCGGCGGCGGCGTAGTCGTGCGGTCCGCCCCAGTCCCGGTTGCTCGTGTCGTGGAACGGCCGGACGCAGGGTCCCGAAGGGCTCGGCACGCATGTGCCCGGCGGAATGCCGTCCGCGCCCGGAAACGTCCCGAAGTAGGAGTCGAAGGAGCGGTTCTCCTGCATGACGACGACGACGTGCCGGATCTTGTGGATGCCCTGAAGCGGCGCGGCCCCGGCGCGTTTGGCGTCGCGGTCGGGCACGGCGACGACGCCGGTGACCAGGACGACCGCGGCGACGGCGGCGAGGCGCACAGATCGTCGCACCTGCCACAAGCTAGGGCAGCCGCGTTGAGCAGGGGTGAAGCCGCGGTTGCGCATCGGTTCAGCCCGCTGGTAGGACCTCGCGGATGAAGCTGCTCGTCCTCGGCGGAACCAAGTTCCTCGGCCGCGCCACGGTCGAGTCGGCGCTCGAGCGCGGGCACGAGGTGACGCTCTTCAACCGCGGCGAGACCAACGCGGAGCTCTTCCCGGAGGCCGAGAAGCTGCGCGGAGACCGGACGGAGGACCTCTCCGTCCTGAAAGGCCGCGAGTGGGACGCGGTGCTCGACTCGGCCGGCTACATCCCCGCGGTCGTGCGCGCCTCGGCCGAGGCCCTCGCGGATGCGACGCCGTACTACCTGTTCGTCTCGAGCGTCTCGGTCTACGCCGACCAGGGACGCTGCAACGACGAGGAGAGCCCGCTCGCCGAGCTCGGCGATGAGCCGGACGACCGGCTGACGGAGGACTTCTCGAACTACGGGGCGCTGAAGGCGCTCTGCGAGCGGGCCGCGCGCGAGGTCTACGGCGAGCGCTGCGCCGTCGTCCGCCCCGGCCTCATCGTCGGAGCGCACGACCCGACCGGCCGTTTCACGTACTGGCCGCACCGCGTCGCGCGCGGCGGCGAAGTGCTCGCGCCCGCGCCGCCGGGTCGGCAGGTGCAGTTCGTCGACGTCCGCGACCTCGGCGACTGGTTCGTCGAGCTGATGGAACAGCGCACGACCGGCGCCTTCAACGCGACACGGCCGGGCCTCGCCTTCGAGGAGCTGCTCGACACCTGCCGCGAGGTTGCCGACAGCGACGCGACGTTCACCTGGGTGCCGGACGCCCTGCTCGCCGAGCACGAGGTCGGCGAGTGGATGGAGCTGCCGCTCTGGCTGAACGACCCGGGCTTGGCCGGGATGCTCGACGCCGACGTCTCACGCGCGATCGAGGCCGGCCTCACCTTCCGCCCTCTGACGGACACGGTGCGCGAGACGCTCGAGCTCGCGGACACGGTCGACGGCGTCGGCCTCACGCCGGAGCGCGAGGCCCAGCTACTGGCGGCCGCTCACTCGTAGGCGGCTGCCGCCCGCTCCCAGCGCGGCTGGTCGCGCCGGATCGGGTCGGGGTCGATCCCGCGCGCCTCGGCCAGGTCGAGCGTGAGCAGCTGGAAGCGGACGATGTCGGCGACCGGGTGCTCGGTCGGCACGAGCGTGGTTTCGCAGCCGAGCTCGCGCAACGCCGCGACCGCTTCCGCCGCGCGCTCGGCCGCACGGCCATCGCCTTCGAGCACGAAGGCCCGGACGGATTCGTCGACCGCCGCGAGGTGGCCGTGCAGGAGCTGTTCGGTCTCGTACGCCTCGGCGGCGATCCACGCGCCCTCTCGGAGCTTCAGCACGGCCTCCTGTGCCGTCGGCCAGTCGCGGCCTGCCCCGGCGACGAGAAAACGGTCGTGCGAGCTGACCGGCTCGCGGTGCTCGAGCGCGCGCTCGACGAGCCCGGGCAGCGCGCCGACGTCCTCGCCGCGAAGCGCGGCGAGCGTCGCAACCGCGCACGTGTAGCTCGCCGTGTGGCACCAGCTCTGCTCCACCTCCGGCGTCGCGACGACCACCTCGTCGGCGAGCTTCGCGAGCGGGCTGTCCGGCTTGCCGGTCACGAGCCAGACCGGTCCGTCGAACGCCTGCGCGGCCTCGACCGCGAGCTTCGTCTCGCCTTCGTGGCTGATCACGACGAGCGCGTCGGCCTCCTTCGGCGCCAGGACAAACTCGAGCGCCTGCATCGCGCGGCCGCCCGTCTGCGCGGCGTGGAACGAGGTGCCGCAGCCCGTGTGGAGCACGCGGCCCTCGGGCAGCCGCCGGTCGGTCGGAACCTGCCGCAGCCACTCGGGCTGGATGTGGATCGCGCGCCGCATCTTCTCGCCGGCCATGTGCACAGCATCTCGCATAGCGTCCGCTCCGTGCCGGAAAGGGACTATTCCTCGACGCCGCTCTCGAAGAAGCTCGGCGCGAAACCCGGTGCCGGCGTCGTCGTCTTCTTCACCACCGACCGCGTCGACCTGGAGCGCCGGTTCGACGCGCTCCGCGACACGCTCGATCCGGCCGACGGGCTCTGGGTCGCCTGGCCGAAGAAGGCGTCGAAGCTCGCGACCGACCTCGACTTCGCCGCCGTGCAGGGGATCGGCCTGGCGGCCGGCCTGGTCGACAACAAGAGCTGTGCGATCGACGCCGACTGGCAGGCCCTTCGCTTCGTGTGGCGGCGCGAGGACAGACCGCGCGGTTAGCATCGCGGCCGTGTTCGTGCACCGAGAGCCGGTCCGCTTCCGCGACCTCGACCCGATGGGCCACGTCAACAACGCGGTCTTCCTGACCTACATCGAGTCCGCGCGCGTGGCCTTCCTCGAGCACCTCGGCGCGGCGACCACGCTCGAGGAGATGGCGATCATCGTCGCCCGCGTCGAGATCGACTTCCGCGCGCCGGTCCGCTTCGGCGACGAGGTCGAGGTGACCGTGCGCGCCACGCGCTTCGGCGAGAAGAGCTTCGACCTCGAGCACGAGCTGCGCGTCGGCGAGACGGTCGTCGCCGAGGCGAAGACGGTGCTCGTCACCTACGACTACGCGAAGCGCGCGCCGGTGGAGATCCCCGACGAGTGGCGGGAGAAGCTGGCGGCATGAGCGTCTTCCGGCGACAGACGCTGGACAACGGCCTTCGCGTCCTGACGGCGGACATGCCACAGGTGCAGTCGGTCACCTGCATGATCATGCTGGCCGCCGGCTCGCGCTACGAGACCCCGGAGACGAACGGGATCGCGCACTTCGCCGAGCACATGTTCTTCAAAGGCACCGAGCGCAGGCCGACCGCACGCGACATCGGGATGGAGGTCGACGGCCTCGGCGGCGAGTTCAACGCCTTCACGAGCAAGGAGTACACGGGCTACTACGTCCGGTGCGCGGCCGACTACCGCGACCGGGCGCTCGATGTGCTGGTCGACATGCTGCGCAACTCGAAGTTCGACCCTGAGGAGATCGACCGCGAGAAGGGCGTGATCGTCGAGGAGATGAACATGTACTACGACACGCCGCGCGACTTCATCGGCGGCGTCTACGACCAGCTCCTGTACGGCGACCAGCCGCTCGGCTGGGACATCATCGGCAAGAAGGAGACGGTGCGCGCCGCGACGCGCGACACGTTCCTCGGCTACGTCGACCGCTGGTACAAGCCCGAGCGCATGGTCGTGGGCCTCGGCGGGCGGCTCGACGGCGACCCGCTCGCGACGATCGAGCGGCTGCTCGGCGACCTCGAGCCGCAGGAGACCGGCGAGCCGGCGCCGGTCGAGCTGAGCGGGAACGGCGGCTCGCAGGTGACGATCCACCACAAGGACTCCGACCAGGCCCACCTCTGTCTCGGCGTCCGCAGCTACCCGCTCGGCCACCCGGATCGCTACGCGCTGCAGCTGCTCTCGACCGTGCTCGGGACGGGCATGTCGTCACGCCTCTTCACCGAGGTGCGCGAGCGGCGCGGCCTCGCCTACTACGTCTTCGCGCACAACCAGAGCTACACCGACGCCGGGTCGCTCTACTCGCAGGCCGGCGTCGACATCACGCGCGCCGACGAGGCGGTCGAGACGATCAGGAACGAGTTCCGCCGCATCGCCGACGAGGCCGTGCCGTCGGAGGAGCTCGAGAAGGCGCGGGCGCTCGCGAAGGGCCGCTTCGTGCTCCGGCTCGAGAACCCGCAGGGGATGACGCTGTTCGGGCTCAGCCGCGAGGTGCTCGAAGGCGAGGCGGAGGAGCCGGACGCGGTCCTCGCAGGGCTCGACGCCGTCACCGCCGAGGACCTGCAGCGGGTGGCCCAGGACGTGATCGGCTCGAACGGCCTCAACCTGGCGCTGATCGGGCCGTTCGAGGACGCGGCTCCGTTCGAAGATCTCCTGCGGCGATGACGCAGGTCCAGACCGCCGCTCGATCGCGCCGCACGGCGCGCAAATGGCCCGTCGGGCGGGCAAACGGTGTCGAGCACGAGCGCCGTCCTCGGCCGGCCGCCGCCGACGAGACCGGGCAAGCCGAGTCCACCGCGATGCGCGTCCTGGTGGTCGACGACGAGGCCTCGATGCGCACGTTGTGCCGCATCAACCTCGAGCTCGCGGGGTTCGAGGTGAGCGAAGCCGCGGACGGCTCGACCGCCCTCGACCGCGTACGCGAGCAGGACTTCGGGCTGATCCTCCTCGACGTGATGCTGCCGGACATGGGCGGGCACGAGGTCGCGGAGCAGCTGGCCGCCGATGCCCGGACGCGCCAGGTGCCGGTCGCCTTCCTCTCGGCCCGGGCTGGAGGCGAGGACCTCAGGCGCGGGTTCGAGCTGGGCGCAGTGGACTACATCACGAAGCCGTTCGATCCGCTCGAGCTCGCAGACCGCGTGCACGAGATCGTCGGCAGGGTCGAGCGGGGCGAAAGCGAGCGCTTCCGGGCGGCAAGGCTGGCGGAGCTCGGGGACTAGGCCATCTCCAGGGACGGGGCGGCAACCAGACCTTCGAGCGCGGCGGTCTCCCCGGACCGGATCCGCGCCGTCCGCCGCAAGACCGCGCTCGCCGACGCCGCGCTCGTCGCGCTCGTCGCCGTCCTGACGGCCGTCGCCGTCTTCGCGGCCGCCCGCCTCTACACGACGGCGGACAACCGCTACATCAAGGAAGCGTTCCCGATCCGCTTCTACGCGAACGACACGGTCGTCCAGATGCTCAACCAGGAGACCGGGATCCGCGGCTACGTCGTCACGGGCAACGGCGGGAGCCTCGAGCCGTACCGCGTCGGCCGAACCAAGGTCGCGCAGGACCTCGCCGCCCTGCGGCAGCTGGCCCGGCGCCGTCCGGAGATCGCCGGCGACGTCGCCTCCTCGCAGCGGCTCGTCCACAGGCTGGAGCAGTTCTACGGGCAGCAGATCGCGCTCGTCGAGCAGGGCGGCAATGGACAGCGGAGGGCGCAGCGGAACGTCCTGGCGGGCAAGCAGCTCTTCGACCGGTTCCGCGCCGACTCGGGGCGGCTCGCTGCCCGTGCAGATGCGATCGTCGCCAAGGCGCGCACGAGCCAGCGCCGCACGTTCTGGTCGCTGGTGGCGGTCGTCCTCGTCGCCGGGCTCACGGCCGCCGGGATCGCCTTCTGGCTGCTCCTCTCGGTGCCCCGGCGGATCTGGTCCCTCTACGACGTCGAGCGCGAGCTCCGCGAGGCCGCCGAGCGGGGAGCGCGCGCGTCGCGTTCGCTCGAGCACGTCGACGACGCCGTCGTCCTGCTCGACGCGGAGGAGACTGTCCGCTACTGGAATCCCGCAGCGGCCGCCTACCTCGGAACGGCGGAGGCCGACGCGCTCAACCGCCCGGTGGCGGACGTCGTGCCCGGGCTGCCGCTGATCGAGCAGGCGCTCGCCCGCGGGGGCGGCGACACGGTCCTGCCCCTCGGCCCGGCCGGCGGCGAGCGCTGGCTCGTCGCCAGGGAGACGCGCTTCCCAGAAGGGCGCGTGCTGGTGCTCCAGGACGTCACGCGCGAGCGCGAGCTCGAGCGCACGCGCAGCGAGTTTCTGGCGACCGCCTCGCACGAGCTGCGAACGCCGCTGGCGGCCGTCTACGGCGCCGTGCGCACCCTTCGGCGGGAGGACCGTCCGTCCAGTCCCGAGCTCGACGCGCAGCTGCTCGCGATGATCGAGACCGAGGCGCATCGCCTCGCCGAGATCGTCGATCAGATCCTCGTCTCGACCGAGGTCGACCGCGGCTCGATTCCCATCCGGCGCGAGGCCTGCGACCTGCGGGAGCTCTGCGAGAGCGCGGTCGAGTCCGCCCGGGTGCGGGCGCCGGAGACGATCGAGCTCGCGCTGGACGCGTCCGACGGCGTGTTCGTCCGCACCGACCCGTCACGGCTCCGGCAGGTCGTCGTCAACCTGCTCGACAACGCCGTCAAGTACTCGCCCCGGGGCGGCCGCATCGAGGTGCGAGTCGCCGAAAGCGATGGCTTCGTCGCGATCGAGGTCGCCGACCAGGGCCTCGGCATCCCCGAGGAGGCGCAGGAGCGCATCTTCGAGAAGTTCGTCCGCCTGGATCCCGAGATGCGCCGCGGCGTCGGCGGCAGCGGGCTCGGCCTCTACATCAGCCAGGAGCTCGTCGAGCGCATGGGCGGCCGCCTCCGCGTCGAGTCCCGGCCGGGTCACGGCTCGACCTTCACGATCCAGCTCCCGCGCTAGGTCAGCCGAGCGTGGCCAGGTCGGCCTCGAGGTGCTCACGGTCTTCGGCCCCGGCCACGCCTGCGGCCAGCTCCCGCGCGCGACCCGCATGCCGCCGCGCCTCGTCTGCGTCGCCCGCCAATGCGTGTGCCCGGGCGAGCGCCTCGTGGGCGTAGGGCAGGTCCCAATCCTCGAGCGCCTCGGGATTCGCCTCGCACCAGGCTAGGCAGCGGTGGGCGTGATGGAGCGCCGGCTCGGGCCGACCGAGCACGACGTAGACACGCGAGAGCTGCCACTGGCTCCGTGCGCGGTTCGCAGCCGTGCCGACCTGCAGCCAGTGGTAGGCCGAGGCGTGCGCGGTGTCGATCAGCTCGTCGCCCTGCTCCGGCGTCCGCGCCGGGAGCTCGAGCAACGTCCAGGTGCGGTTGAAGAGGTCGCCGGCGAGCTGCCGCTCCTCTTCGGGCGTCACTAGTCCTCCTTACTCTGCTCTACGGTCGCCCGATCCTGGATCTCGGAGACGACCGCCGGGTCGGCGAGCGTGGTCGTGTCGCCCAGCTCACGGTGCTCGGCCACGTCACGGAGCAGCCGGCGCATGATCTTGCCGCTCCGCGTCTTCGGCAGCTCGGGCGTGAAGACGATGTTCGCAGGCTTGGCGATCGGGCCGATCTTGGCGGCGACGTGGTTGCGGAGCTCCTCGAGCATCTCGACGGAGCCGTCCTCGCCGCCCTTCAGCGTCACGTAGGCGACGATCGCCTGGCCCGTCCGCTCGTCCTTGCGCCCGCACACCGCCGCCTCGGCGACGCCCGGGTGGTCGACGAGCGCGCTCTCGACCTCGATCGTCGAGATGCGGTGGCCGGAGACGTTCATCACGTCGTCCACGCGGCCGAGCAGCCAGAAGTCGCCGTCCTCGTCGATCCGCGCGCCGTCGCCGGCGAAGTACACGTCCGAGTAGCGCGACCAGTACGTCTCGCGGTAGCGCTCGTCGTCCTTGTAGATCCCGCGCAGCATCGCGGGCCACGGCCTGCGCAGGACGAGGTAGCCGCCGCCGCCCGGCCCGACCTCGTTGCCCTGCTCGTCGTAGACGGCCGCGTCGACGCCCGGGAACGGCCTCGTCGCCGAGCCCGGCTTCAGCGTCGTCACCCCGGGAAGCGGCGTGATCATGATCATCCCGGTCTCGGTCTGCCACCAGGTATCGACGACCGGCGTGCGGTCGCCGCCGATGTGCTCGCGGTACCAGACCCAGGCCTCCGGGTTGATCGGCTCGCCGACCGAGCCGAGCAGCCGCAGGGACGAGAGGTCGTGCTGCTGCGCGTACTCGGGCCCCCACTTCATGTGCGTTCGGATCGCGGTGGGCGCCGTGTAGAGGATGTCGACCTTGTAGCGCTCGACGATCGCCCACCAGCGGTCCTTGTCCGGGTAGTTCGGCACGCCCTCGTAGAGCACCGAGGTCGTCCCGTTGCAGAGCGGGCCGTAGACGATGTAGCTGTGGCCGGTGACCCAGCCGATGTCGGCCGCGCACCAGTACACGGAGTCGGGCTTGACGTCGAAGATGTAGTAGTGGGTCGTCGCCGTGCCGACCAGGTAGCCGGCGGTGGTGTGGGCGATGCCCTTCGGCTTGGCGGTCGTGCCGCTCGTGTAGAGCAGGTAGAGCAGGTCCTCCGAGTCGAGCGGCTCGGGCGGGCACGACTCGGGGTCGGAGCTCTCGCCCTCGACCAGCTCGTGCCACCAGCGGTCGCGGCCGTCGTCGAACGGCACGTCGCCGCCGGTGCGGCGGAGGACGACCGCGTGCTTCACGCCGGGCGAGCGGGAGAGGGCCTCGTCGGCGTTGCGCTTCAGCGGCACCGTGCCGCCGTTGCGGAGGCCCTCGTCCTGTGTGATCAGCACCTCGCAGCCCATGTCGTTCAGGCGGTCGGCGAGCGAGTCCGACGAGAAGCCGCCGAAGACCACCGTGTGCGGGGCTCCGAGCCTCGCGCACGCGAGCATCGCGATCGCGGTCTCGGGAACCATCCCCATGTAGATCCCGACCGCGGTGCCCTTGGCGACGCCGAGCCGCTTGAGGCCGTTCGCGAACCGAACGACCTCGTCCTGGAGGTCGGCGTAGGTGAGCGCCCGGCGCTCGCCCTCCGGCTCGCCCTCCCAGTAGTAGGCGACTTTGTCGCCGTTCCCGGCCTCGACGTGCCGGTCGACGCAGTTGTAGGCGACGTTCAGCTTGCCGCCCATGAACCACTTCGCGTACGGCGGCTCCCACTCGTAGAGCTTCGTGAAGTCCTCGAACCAGGAGACCCGCTCCCGGGCCTCTGTCTCCCAGAACTCGTCGAAGTCGCGGTCGTAGATCTCAGGCTGTGCGTTCGCCTGGGCCGCGAAGTCCTCGGGCGGTGGATACCGCCGCTCCTCGAGCAGGATCGTCTCGATTGCCGGCCCGGTCATCGCCTCGGCCATCCTAAGCCTCCGTCCGCCTCGGCATCGGCGAGTCCGCGCGAGAGAGCACCGGCATGCGGCCCCAGAGCGGGCGGCCGACCGGCAGGACCGAGCGCTCCGGCGACATCCCGTTCACGACGCCGGCCGCCGAGGTGTACCAGGCAACCGCGGCCGTCACGATCCCGGCCCAACCACCGGCGTGGAGGATCCACGGCGACATGCCGTGCGCGACCCTGAAGAAGCCGATGACGAGCAGGATCTCCGTGATCTCCAGCGTCAGGAAGACGCCGAACACGGCGACGTTCACCCGCAGGGCCCAGAGCATCATGTACGTGTTGAAGATCGCGAACGACAGCACGAACCACGCGAGACCGTTGTTGACGTCCGCCGGCTTGAGCGTTCCCCCGAGCTTCGTCGCCTCGGCCAGCACGACGAACCCACCGAGCGCGAGCCAGAACCCGCCGTAGGTCGAGAACGCCGTCGAGCCGAAGACGTTGCGGTTCCGGAACTCCCACATCCCGGCAAGCAGCTGCACGAGACCCCCGTAGAACAGGGCGAGTCCGACCCAGAGGATGTCGGGGATGAAGGTGGCGTTGTGCCCGCTCAGCATGAAGGTCGTCAGCGCGAACGCCGCGAGGCCCAACGGGGCCGGGTCGGCGGCGGGGACAGCCTCGATGAGAGTCGGCCGGGCACGTTCTTCCGCGAGAACAGCCATGGCAACCTCCTTCGTTGCCGGCCTCCAGGCGAGCCCTCACCGTTCGGCCGGCGCTGGGCTATATCGATCCGTTGTACCCGGCGAGCCGCTGGCTACACGTGAAGAACGTGTTGCGCGTTCGTTACGGCTCGAGGTCGTACGGATAGTCCGTCAGGACCTCGGGGCCGGATTCGGTCACGAGCACGAGGTCCTCGAGCCGGCAGCCGCCGTAGCCGTGGCGGTAGAGGCCCGGCTCGACGGCGATCACGTCTCCGGCGACGAGCTCGCCGGGCGCCCGCCCGAGGCTCGGCTCCTCGTGCACCTCGAGCCCGACACCGTGGCCGAGCGAGTGGTAGAAGCCGTCCCTGAGCACCTCGCCGGGCTCCTTGGAGCGCAGCGTCGGATAGCCGTGCTCCTCGAAGATGTCGCAGCTGATCTTGTGCAGCGCGCTGCCGGACACGCCCGGCTTGACGGCGGCTACCGAGCGGTCAAGCGCCTCCTTGCAGAGCGTGTGCCACTCGCGGAGCTCGTCCGACGGCGTGCCGACGACGAAGACGCGCGTCATGTCGGCGAAGCAGCCCGACTCGCGGTCGCGCGGGAAGAGGTCGAGGCAGACCGGCTCGTCCGGCGCGATCGGGCCGGAGCCCATGTCGTGGCCGACCGCCGTCTGCGGGCCGTGGGAGACGATGAACTCGTCTGCGAACGCGCCGTTCGCCGTGAACGCCTGCTCCACCGCCAGCTTGATCCGCTCGCAGGTGAGCGGCTCGCCGTCGAGCAGCACGCTGCCGTTCTGCCGCTCGGCCGAGCGCATCAGCTCGCGCGCGGCGTCCATCGCGGCCTCCGCCGCGCGCTGGGCGCGCCGGATGCCAGCCAGCTCGGCGTCGTTCTTGACCCGCCGCCGCTGGACGAAGAGGTCGCGGTCTGCGCGCACCTGGATCCCGTTGGAGCGCAGGTGGTCGGCCAGCTCGAGCGGGAATGTCCCGGGGACAACCGCGTCGTCGATCCCGAACCGGCGCGCGGCCCGCAGGACGACCTCGAGCTCGATCTCTTCGCGCGTGAGGCCCTGTGCGTAGAGCTCGTCGATGCCGAACTCCTCCATCGGCAGCGCTTCGATGTCGGGCGCGACGTCGTTGATGCGCCCGAGCTCGAACGAGCTGGCCACGACACTGCGCGTCCCGTTGCGCTCCGCGTAGAGGAAGGGGTCGGGCACGCCGAGCGGCACCTCGTGCCGCATCTCGGCAAAGCGGATCGAATCTGCGTAGATGAGGACGTCCGACACGGCGGGCCGGATCGTACATCTAGGATCACGCGAAGTGGAAGACGTGCTCGAACGGGCGCAGTCCCTGATCGCCGGCTACGACGAGGAGCTGACGCGCGAGCTGCCCGAAAACGTGGAGATCTTCGACGCCCACGTCCACCTCGGCCACGACATCGACGGCATGACCGGGGTCTACGAGGACCTCGACCGCATCAACGAGCGCTACGGGATCTCGCGCTGCTTCATGTTCTGCATGGACGAGGTCGACCGGCATCCGGCCTTCCGCGCCGCCAACGACCGCACGCTCGCGTACGCCGAGCGCTCCGGCGGCTGGCTCATTCCCTTCGTCCGGCTCGACCTCTCCGAGGAGCCGATCGACGAGGCGACCCGCTGTCTCGACCTCGGCGCTCGCGGGATCAAGCTGCATCCGCGGGCCCAGCGCTTCCTGCTGAACGACGAGCGGCTCGCGCCGGTCTTCGAGCTCGCCGCCGACCGCGGCGTGCCGATCCTGATCCACGGCGGCCGCGGGCTGCCGCCGATCGCCGACCACCTGCACCGGCTCGTGGAGCGCTACCCGGGCTCGCAGCTGATCATCGCCCACGCCGGGATCGCCGACCTCGGCTCGCTCGCGGGGTACTTCGCCGGGATGGCCGGGGTCTTCTTCGACACGTCGGTCTGGAGCGCGATCGACCTGCTCAGCCTGTACCACCTCGTCTCCCCCGAGCAGGTCGTCTACGCCTCCGACTACCCCTACGGCCAGCAGCCGAGCTCGCTGCTGATCGCCATCCGGACGGCGCATGTCGCCGGCCTCGACGACGCGCAGCTCCGCATGATGCTGAGCGGGACGGCGAACCGAATCGCCGCGGGCGAGCCCCCGCTCGAGCCGACGGCGCCGATCGGGAACCAGACCTTCTCGCAGCCGATGGCCTTCGCCCGGATCCACCAGTACCTGTCGATGGCGACGCCGCTGCTCTGGACGCGGCAGGCGGACACGATCGGCGTCCTCGGCCTCGCGCTCAACGCCACCGCCGACCGCGACGGGCACAAGGAGGAGCGCGAGCAGATCCGCGAGCTGCTGGAGGCGGCGCGCGAGCTCTGGCGCGTGCTCCCGGAGGTAGAGGACGAAGGCGAGCAGCGAATCGTCAGCCGCACGACGTTTCGGCTCGTGCACCTGGCGGACATCCTGGCGGTGACGTCCGGTGCTTGAGCTTCACGTCAACGGAACCGTGCTGGAGGTGGCCGAGCCGCCGGTCGGGCGCACCCTCGCGGAGACGCTGCGCGACGACCTCGGGCTGACCGGCACGAAGATCGCCTGCGGCGAGGGGCACTGCGGCGCCTGCACCGTCCAGCTCGACGGGGTGCCGGTGCTGTCGTGCATCACGCTCGTGCACACGGTCGGCGAGCGCGAGGTGACGACGATCGAAGGCCTTCGCGACCACCCGCTGGTCGACGCGTTCGTCCGCGCCGACGCGCTGCAGTGCGGCTTCTGCACGCCCGGCCAGATCGTCTCCGCCGCGGCGCTCGTGGCGGCCGAGCCCGAGCCCACGCGCGAGCGCGTCCGCCACGCGATGGCGGGCAACCTGTGCCGCTGCGGCGCTTATCCGCGAATCGAGGAGGCAGTTCTGACATGGCGCGACTGATCCGGACCGAGAAAGAGGTCGAGGGCCGCTACACCGAGCAATGGGTCGTGGTCGAAGGCGACGACGAGGCGCTCGACCAGTGGCCTCAGGGCCCGGGCGAGGTCGTCGGCCGGGCGGCGACCCGGCTCGACGGACTGCAGCGCGCCCGTGGCCAGGCGATCTACACGGCGGACGTCCAGCTCCCCGGGCTCGTCCAGGCAGCCGTGCTGCGCTCGCCCTTCGCGCGCGCGCGCGTGACCAAGCTGGACCTCTCCCGGGCGCTCGAGCTGCCCGGGGTCGTCGGCGCGATCGGCCCGGACGAGTGCCACGTCCTGCAGGCCGAGCCCGGCTACCACGGGGCGCCCGTCGCGGCCGTCGCGGCGGACACGTTCGCCCGCGCGGAGGAGGCGCTGGCGCTGGTCGACGTCGAGTGGGAGGAGCTCGAGCCGCTGCTCGACCCGGAGGAGGCCGTGCGTGAGGGCTCCGTCCACGAGGAGGCGCGGCGCTACGAGCGCGGCGACGTGGATGCCGGCTTCGCAGAGGCCGACATGGTCGTCGAGGCCGAATACCGGACGCAGACGGTCCTCCACAACTCGATGGAGACGCACCAGTCGGTCGTCCGCTGGGAGGGCGACACGCTCGAGGTCTACATCTCGACGCAGTTCATCTGGGGCGTCCGGGACTCGATCGCGCAGCAGCTCGACCTCCCGCCCGACCGCGTGCGCGTGGTCTGCAACTACATGGGCGGCGGCTTCGGCTCGAAGAACAACCCGGGTGACTACACGTACATCGGGATCGCGCTCGCCGGCAAGACCGGCCGGCCGGTGCGCTGCGCGCTCACGCGGCGCGAGGAGAACCTCGCCACGGGCAACCGCAACGCGACGATTCAGCGCCTGCGGGCGGGCGCGCTCTCGGACGGGACGCTCGTCGCGCTCGACGCGGAGTACGTCAACGCGGTCGGCTGGGCCGGCTGGTCGGGGCCGACCTACGGGCCGATCGAGATGCTCTACGCCTGCGACAACGTGCGGACGCTGACGCACGGCGCCAAGCTGAACCTCCCGCCGAACGCGGCGTTCCGCGCGCCCGGCTTCGTCGAAGGGACCTTCGGGCTCGAGTGCCTGCTCGACGAGCTTGCGGCGCGCCTCGAGCTCGACCCGCTCGAGCTGCGGCGCCGCAACCACGCCGACAACGACCTCGCGGACGGCCGGCCGTTCTCGTCGAAGAACCTGCTCGAGTGCTACCGCCGCGCCGACGAGCATTGGGCCCGGCGCGAAGAGGTGCGCGCCCGCTCTGACGGCCCGCTCCGGCGCGGAACCGGGCTCGCGAGCCAGATCTGGTACGGCGGCGGCGGCCCACCGTCCTACGCGGGCGTGCGAGTCGGCTCCGACGGCTCGGCGACCGTGCTGACGGCGATGCAGGACATCGGCACGGGTTCGAGCACCGCGATGGCCCAGATCGCCGCCGAGGAGCTGGGGCTGCCGCTCGACCGCGTCCGCATCGCTCTCGGCGACTCCGCCCGCGGCACGTACGCGTCCATCTCGGCCGGCTCGTCCACGACCCCGTCCATGGGTCCGGCGGTGCGTGCGGCCGCGGCCGACGCGGCCCGGCAGATCCTCGAGATAGCGGCGCAGCGGTTCGACGTCGAGGAGCGCGTGCTCTCCCTGAAGGACGGGCGGATCGTGTCCGCCGACGGCGGCTCGTGGCCGCTCGAGGAGGTGACCGGTCTGCTCGGCGATGCGCAGATCACGGGCAAGGGCGCGCGCGGGCCGAACCCGGCCGGCATGCGCGTGCTCACGTTCGGCGTCCAGGTCGCGGACGTGGCGGTCGACGTCGAGACGGGCGAGGTGAAGGTCGAGCGGCTGGCGGCGATCCACGACGTCGGCCGCGTGATCAACCCGCTCGGGGCGCAGAGCCAGGTCGAGGGCGGGATCATCCAGGGCGTCGGCCACACGCTCTCGGAGGAGCGGCTCGTCGACCCCGAGACCGGGCGCGTGCTGACACAGACGCTCGACGCGTACAAGCTGCCGACGATCGCCGACGTGCCCGAGATGGTGGTCGATCTGCTCGACATTCCCGACGAGCACCTGACGAACCTCGGCTCGAAGGGCC
>Ga0207683_10001030_pt1 | contig 25420 bp, 25 predicted proteins | sample KBSM73metaG_FD_184333 | JGI IMG/M metagenome (GOLD analysis project Ga0207683, IMG submission 184333) | Miscanthus rhizosphere microbial communities from Kellogg Biological Station, Michigan, USA - KBS M7-3 metaG (SPAdes) (version 2) | ecosystem: Host-associated > Plants > Roots > Rhizosphere >... | reverse complement strand
GTCGTCGGCGTGATCCACGGCTCCGAGCCGGCAGGCCTGCGCGTGATCGCGCAGCTCCTGCACATGCCGCTGCCGCCGAACGTCCATCTCTGGCTCGTCCCGACTGCCAACCCCGACGGCCTGGCAGCGGGTAAGCGGCAGAACGCGCACGGAGTCGACCTGAACCGCAACTGGCCGGTGGGCTGGCGGCACAACGGCGTCCCGTGGGACGGCTACTACTCCGGGCCCCGCCCGATGTCCGAGCCCGAGAACCGCGCGATGCGGGCATTCATCTTGCAGATCAAACCCGCGTTGACGATCTGGTACCACCAGCCGCTCGACCTGGTCTACGGCTCCGACCGGCACGTCGCCGTTCTCAAGCGCTACGCGCGGCTGAGCGGATTGCCGTACCGCCGCCTCACGGCGCCGCCGGGAGCCGCGACGCGCTGGGAGCGCCGGGAGTTCCCGGACTCGCCCGCCTTCGTGGTCGAGTTCCCCGCCGGGCCGATCTCGGCAGCCACCGCGCACAGGAACGCAGCAGCCGTGATCGCGCTCGCCCGGGCGCTGCCGTAAGCTCGCTCCGTGCTCCAGGTAGGCGAGCGGGTCCCGAACGTCCGCGTGTGGATGGCGCCGCGCGAGGAGGTCTCGATCCGCGGCCTCGCCGCGGAGAAGCCGCTCCTGCTCCTCTTCTACCTGTTCGACTGGTCGTCGACCTGAACGAACGAGATGGAGCTCCTGCGTGACAGGAGCGCGGAGTTCGAAGAGGCCGGCGCGCACGCAATGGGGATCTCGCGCGACTCGCCCTGGACGCACATCTCCTGGATGCAGGCGCTCGACCTCAACTTCCCGCTGCTCTCGGACTGGAACGCGTCGGCCGTGCGCGAGTTCGGCGTCGCCCACACGTTCCGCGGCTTCGAGGACGTGGCCGAGCGGACGGCCTTCCTGATCGACCGGGACGGTACGGTCCGCGGCGCATGGCGGTACGAGGCGGCAGAGGTGCCGGACTTCGACGAGCTGCTCTCGGCCGCCCGGGCCTTGTAGCGCTCCTGGTTGCGCTGTACCTCGGCGCCGGGCTGCTGGCGATGGCGCCGCAGCTCGACCACTTCGGCTCGCGGTTCATGGCGCGCGGCACGATCGTGCCCGGCGAGGCCGCGGCCGGCGACCATCTGCAGGCCGAATACCACCTCTGGCTCGTCGGCGACCAGCTCTCGCACGCCGACGCGCCCTGGCGCGACCCCTACACGTTCCGGCCCGAGAGCCCGCCGCGCTGGAACTTCGGCGGCTGGCCGTTCGGCCTGCCGTTCTGGCCGCTGGACGCGCTGTTCGGGCACGTGCGCGCGTGGAACCTGTTCCTGCTGCTCAGCTACCTCGCGGCCGGTGGCTTCACGTACCTCTGGCTGCGCGAGCTGTCGCTGCCGGTCGCGGCGTCGGCGCTCGGCGGCTTCGTCTTCGCGCTCGAGCCGTACCGCGTGGCGCAGAGCGCGGGCCACCTGCGCGGGCCGATCTCGACGCTGCTGCCGCTGTCGCTGTGGGCGCTCGAGCGGGGGCGGCGCGGCTCTCCGTGGTGGTACGCGGGCGCCGCGGCCGCGCTGGCGTCGATTCCGTTCTCCGACGTCCACCTCGCGCTTGCCGCGATCCCGTTCTTCCTGCTCTACGCGCTCTGCCGCCGCACCTGGGTCGGCGCGCTCGCGATCGTGCCTGCGGCGGCGGCCGGGCTCCTGGTCGGACACTTCTCGACGAGCGGCATCGGCGCCGGCGGGCGCTCGTTACGGGAGGTCGCGCACTACTCGGCGACCGGGCTCGACTTCGTCACCCGCCACCCGCGGCACGGGCTCGAGAGCTTCGTCTTCCTCGGCTGGTTCGTGCCGCTGCTCGCGCTCGTGGGGCTGGTGCTCCTGGTGCTGGCGCGCCGCTGGTGGCTCGTCGCCGTCCTGGCCCTCGGCGCGCTCGTGCCGATCCTGCTCGCACTCGGGACCCACTTCCCGCTCTACTCGACGCTCTGGCACCACTTCGCGCCGCTGCGCTACCCACGCGTGCCCGAGCGCTTGATGCCGGTTGCCTGCCTCTGCCTCGCCGCGCTGGTCGCGTTCGCGGCGGCCCGCCTGCGCTGGATCCTCGTCGCGGTCCTCGTCATGCTCGTCGCCGCCGACCTGCGGGTCTCGATCTACGACGCCGCGGCTGCCTCCAAAGGGACAGGGGCCTACAAGGGCCTGACCGCGCCCGGCCGGCTGCTGGAGCTGCCGGTGCTGCATCCGAACGTGCAGCTCGGGAGCGTCTACCTCTGGTACGACCAGTTCGCGAGGCGCGAGCGGCCCGGCGGCTACTCGACGATCGCGCCCGACGCCGCGGCACGGCTCTCGCTGCGGCTGGCGGAGCTGAACTGCGGCGACTGGCGCCCCGGCGACGACGCCTTGCTCCGGCGGCTCGGGGTGCGCTACGTCGCCTTCGACCGGGGTCTTGCCGGCAAGACCGGCTCGTTCGCCTGGCGCGAGCTCCTGCGGCACGGCTTCGGGCAGGTCAAGCGCGACGACGGCGTCACGATGACCGAGCGCGGCCGCTCGGGCGGGACGTCACCGGTGCCGGAGCCGACCCGCCGCGTCGTCTTCTGCGAAGGCTGGAACGGCGCGTCGCCGCGCTACAGCCACGCTGCGTTCTGGGCCCGGGGGCCGATCCTCCTGCAGCTCTCGACCCGCAAGCCGGTCCGCACCGTCGTGACCGTCGACCGGAAGCCGGTGCAGACGCAAAGGGTGACGAGCCCGACCGTCGTTCGCGTCGGCTCGAGCGGCTGGCACCTCGTCGGGATCGACGCTGCGAGCGCCGCCAACGGACTGCGGGTGCTAGTCCGCCCTGCGCGCTAGCGCATAGTGCGCCTGGAGCACGACCTCGCGGACGCCGTTGTCCTCGGCGAAGCGGTCGCAGCGGGCGCGGACCTCGGCCGCGTCGTCGCCGAGGGCGACGGCCGTGCGCCGCAGGCCGGAGCCCATCACGATCCGCCACCAGTCGTCGCCTCCTCCGAACGGCAGGCGCTCGTCCTCGGTCTCGATCACGGCCGAGACGCCGGCGGCCTCGAAGACCGCGGCGAACGTCGCCGGGTCGTCGGTCCGCCGCCACGGCTCGATCACCTCGACGTCCGGCCGCACCTCGCGCACCGCCTCGACGAACGCCGCGCGCATCGGGTCGAAGAAGCTGAGGCCGAGCACCGTGATCGCGAGCCGGCCGCCCGGCCGCGTCCAGCCCCAGAGGCGGCGCACGAAGCCCGGCATGTCGTCGAAGAAGAAGATTCCGAGCACCGACATGACGGCGTCGAACGGCGCCTCGGTCGGCTCGAGCTGCGTCACGTCGGCCGCGCGCAGCTGGACCTGCGGCAGCCCGCCGACCTTCTCGCGGGCGATCGCGAGCATCTGCTCGGCGTAGTCGACGCCGAGGACGAGGCCGTCCTCGCCGACGAGCCGGGCGGCCTCCACGACGCCGGGCCCGGTGCCGCAGGCGATGTCCAGCAGCCGCTCGCCCGGCTCCAAGCCGAGCCTCGCCACGGTGCGCCGCGAGAGGTACTGCCAGAACTCGCTGGAGGCGTCCTCGTAGTCGCGCGAGGCCGCGTCGTAGGTCTGCTTCGCGTCGAAACGTTCCAGGGCTACATGCCCATGGCGTGCTGAGGCATCGCGTGCGATGCCGACCTGGAGTCCGTCACGGCTTTGCCGGCACGGCCGCTTGACGCCGCTCGTTGGAGAGCGTTGATCGGCACTACATGCCCATCGCGTGGTACCCGCTGTCGACGTAGAGCGTCGTGCCGGTCACGTTGCGGGCGTCGTCCGAGAGCAGATACGCGCCGGCCCCGCCGACGTCGTCGGCGTCGATCGGGCGGTGCAGCGGCGACCGCTCCTCGACGATCGACTCCATCGTCGGGAAGCCGGCGATCGAACGGGCCGCCAGCGTGCGCACCGGGCCCGCCGAGACCGCGTTCACGCGGATGTTCTTCTGACCGAGGTCCCAGGCCAGGTACCGGACGGACGAGTCGAGCGTCGCCTTGGCGACGCCCATCACGTTGTAGTGCGGCACCGCGCGCTCGCCGCCGAGGTAGGTCATCGTCAGGATCGAGCCACCGCCTGCCGCCTCCATCAGCGGCTCGGCCAGGCGTGCGCACGCGACGAGCGAGTAGGCGGAGATGTCCAACGCCATCCAGAAGCGCTCGCGCGGCGTATCCGTGAAACGGCCCTCGAGGTCCTCGGCGGCCGCGTAGGCCACCGAGTGCACCAGCAGGTCGAGCTGCCCGCCGAACGCCTCCCCCACCTCGCCGAACACGCGCTCGAGGTCGCCGTCGGAGCGAACGTCGCACTGGGTGACGAGCGGCGAGTCGACCGACTCCGCCAGCTCGCGGACGCCTTTCTCGATCCGCTCGCCCTGGTAGGTGAACGCAAGAGACGCGCCGCCTTCGGCCAGCCGGCGGGCGATCGCCCACGCGATCGAGCGCTTGTTGGCACAGCCCAGAACCAGGCCGCGCTTGCCGTCGAATTGCCCCATTCGGGCGAGTCTAAGTCCTCCGGTTTCTGAGGTACGCTGCTGACCTTGCGCCGCTCACTTTTTCTCCCGCTCGCCGCGGCGCTGCTCCTCCTCACGACCGCCGCAACCGCCTCCGCCGACCTGCGGCCGATCCGGCTCCCGCGCAACGGCGACACGCTGCTCCAGCGCGTCCGCCACGGCGTGATCCGCATCCCGCGCGGCCAGCAGCAGGGCCGCATCCGCGTGATCGTCGGGCTGCGCCTGCCGCCGCTCGCGCAGGCCTACGGCCCGGGCCTGTTCGCGTTCGGCCCGCGCAAGAAGCTCGACGTCGCCAGTCGCTCGTCGCAGGCGTACCTCGCGCAAATCTCCCGCGCCCAGGCCGTCGCCGCGCGCCAGATCCGCCGCGCCGTCCCGAGCGCACGGATCTCGTACCACTACCGGATCGTCCTCGACGGGATGACCGTGAGCCTGCGCTACCGGGACCTGCCGCGGCTGATGAGGGTCGGCGCTGTCCAGAAGGTCTTCCCGAGCGCCCGCTACCACCTCGACACGAACAAGAGCCCGTCGGTGATCCACGCCGACACGTTCTGGGCGAACACGGGCGGCTTCGGCCAGGGCATCAAGATCGGCGTCGTCGACGACGGCGTCGACCAGACGAACCCCTACTTCAGCCCCACCGGCTTCAACTATCCCGCCGGCTTCCCGAAGGGCGGCAAGAAGTGGACGTCGCCGAAGGTGATCGTCGCGCGCGCCTTCCCCGGCCCCGGCTCGGGGCGGCAGGGCCACCTTGCGCTGAACCGGCAGGACTCGTTCCACGGCACCCACGTCGCGGGCATCGCCGCGGGCGACGCGGGCACGCTCGTCGGCCCGGGTCCCGACCACCCCGCCGTCGCCGGCCTCTCGGGCATCGCCCCTCGCGCGCAGATCGGCAACTACCGCGTCTTCGTCGATCCCGTGCCGACCGGCGGCCTGGACGCGTTCACGCCGGAGATCGTGCTCGCCTTCGAGGCGGCCGTGAACGACGGCATGGACGTGATCAACTTCTCCGGCGGCGGCCCGGAGATCGACCCGTCCAGCGACGCGCTGATCGACGCGCTCGACAACGTCGCCGACGCGGGCGTCGTGCCGGTCATCTCGGCCGGCAACGACCGCGACGACTTCGGCCTCGGCTCGGTCGGCTCGCCGAGCAACGCGCCGGCCGCGATCTCGGTCGCCGCCGTCTCGAACCTGCACGTGTTCGGCTCGGAGCTCCAGGTCACGGGCCCGAGCCCGCCGGCGAGCCTCCAGCAGATCCCGTTCGCTTACAACCTCGACGTGCCGGCCTCGTGGGTCGTCGGCCAGACGCTGGTCGACGTCGGGACGATCCAGGGCACGAACGGCCAGCCCGTCGAGCGGCACGTCTGCTCGCCGACGGGGTTCGACCCGAACGACCCGCGTTTCACCACGCTGCCGTCCGGCTCCCTGAGCGGGATGGTCGCGCTCGTCTCGCGCGGCAGCTGCACGTTCGCCTCGAAGGTCGAGCGCGTGCGCCAGGCGGGCGGCGCCGGGATCGTGGTCGTCGACAACCGCGCCGGCGAGGCGAACTTCATCCCGCTCCAGCTCGCCCTGCCGGGGGGGATGATCAGCGACCTCGACGGCGCGAACCTGCGCGCCTACCTCGCGGCGCACGGTGGCCGCACGACCTTCAAGGCGACCGCGGTCAGCGACCCGAAGGAGATCGAGACCGGCCGCAGCGGCATCATCACGAGCTTCTCGTCGGCCGGCCCGACCAACTTCGACCACAAGCTGAAGCCGGACGTCGCCGCGCCGGGTGGGCAGATCCTCTCTTCGACGCTGAAAGAGTTCGCCGGCTCGAACTTCGCCGTTTTCGACGGCACGAGCATGTCGGCGCCGCACGTCTCGGGCGCGGCGGCGCTGCTGCTGCAGCAGCACCCGTCGTGGACGCCCGAGGAGGTCAAGTCGGCGCTGATGACCTCGGCGCAGCCGGCCTGGGGCGACACCGCGCGCACGAAGGAGGCGTCCGTCCTCCTCGAGGGCGCAGGCCTGATCGACGTCGCCGCTGCGAACGACCCGAAGCTCTTCGCCGAGCCCTCGTCGCTGTCGTTCGGCTACCTGAGCGTCAACGGCCGCACCGCGCGCAAGCCGCTGCTGCTCTCGCTGACGGACGCGGGCACCGGCGGCGGCACCTGGAACGTAGCGGTGCAGCCGCAGGCCGCGACGCCGGGCTCCTCGATCGCCCCGTCGACCTCGTCGGTGACGATCTCGCCGGGCGGCACGGTCGACCTGCCGATAATCGCCACTGGCTCGAACGGTGCGCCGACCGGCGACGACTACGGCTTCGTCGTCCTCACCCGCGGCAGCGACCAGATCCGCGTCCCGTATTACTTCTCGCTGCAGGACCCGCAGATCGGCCGTGCGCCTCGCGTGACGATCAAGCCCTTCCAGCTCGGCGACACGAGCAAGGGCCCGAGCTACGTCAGCGAGTACCGCTTCCCGTTGTGGCCCTTCGGGCCGCCGCCCGACTACACCGGCAAGCCGTTCGACGAGAACGGCGCCGAGCACGTCTACACCGTCCGCGTGAGCGAGCACGTCGCCAACGCCGGCGTGGCAGTGCTGGCGTCGGCGCCGAACGCGCTGGTCGAGCCGTGGTTCCTCGGCTCACTGAACGAGAACGACGTCCAGGGGTACCCGGGCACGCCGGTGAACGTGAACGGCCTGACTTTCGAGTACCAGTTCGACAACCAGGCCGCCGCGGTGGACTTCCCGCACGAGGGCCGCTACTTCGTCTCGGTCGACTCGCGCGCCGACCCGTACACGGACGAGCCGCTGCGCGGCGCGTACCTGCTGCACTCGTGGCAGAACGACGTCACGCCGCCGCGGTTCACGCTCCTGACGAAGGTCGTCACTCCGGGCCGGCCGCTGATCGCGGCCGTGGCGACCGACCGCGGCGCCGGCGTCGACCCGCTCTCGCTGGTGATCGGCTACAAGAACGCGCTCCTGCTGGCCGCGTTCTACGACCCGGTGACGGGCCTGATCATCTGGCCGCTGGACGGCGCGCCGAAGATCGGGCTCGGGCGGACCCCGATGATCGCCGTGGCCTCCGACTACCAAGAGTCGAAGAACATCGACCAGGCCGGGAACATCCTCCCGAACACGGCCTTCCGCTCGGTGCGACTGCGTGCGGTCGCGCGGCCGACGCTGACCTGGCTGCTGCCGCGGCCGAAGGCGTGCGTCGCGAAGACCGAGCCGCTGTTCGTGATCGCCGGCGCGTCGCACGGCGTGCGTACGGTGAAGTTCTTCGACGGCAAGCGGGCGCTCGGGACGGTCAAGCGCGGCAGCGAGGGCCTGTTCTCGTTCCAGTGGCGCACCAAGAAGGCCAAGCACGGGCGCCACGTGCTGCGCGCGGTCGTGACCGACCGGCGCGGCGCAAGGGCCGCCGCGACCCGCGTCGCGCGCGTGTGCCGCTAGCAGTCGTCACCGGCGGCTCGAGCGGGATCGGGGCCGCGATCGCACGAGCCCTGCGCGGACGCGGCTGGGAGCTCGTGCTGCTGGCTCGGCGCGAGGAGCGGCTGCGGCCGCTCGCGGAGGAGCTCGGGGCCGAGTGGGAGCTCTGCGACGTCGGCGACCGCGTGGCCGTCGACCGCGCCGCCGCGGCGGTCGTCGATCGGCACCGGCGTGTCTCGCTGCTCGTGAACAACGCGGGCATCCCCGGCCGCGGCACCTTCCTCAGCTCGGCGCCCGACCGGATCGAGGAGGTGACCCGGACGAACTACCTCGGCGGCGTCTGGTGCGTGCGCGCGTTCCTGCCGGCGCTCGAGGCCGCTGCGCCGTCGGACGTGGTGAACGTCGTCTCGGTCGCGGGCACCGTCGCCGCTGGGAAGGGCGGCCCGTACACCGCCTCGAAGCACGCCCAGCTCGCCTTCTCGCGCTCGATCTCGGCCGAACTGCGGCCGCGGGGCGTGCGCGTCCACACGATCCTTCCCGGCTTCGTCGAGACCGAGGGCTTCCCGCAGCGGAAGCGCTTCGGCCCGCGCCTCGGCACTCTGGTCGTCGAGCCGGAGCTCGTGGCCGAGCGCGTGCTCTCGGCGATCGACCGCGACCGTGCGGAGATCTTTGTCCCGCGCTGGTACCGGATCGCGCCGCTGGCCCAGGCACTCGCCCCCAGCGTTGTGCGGAAAGTCGCAGGACGTGGCATTCGCCCGGCCGGGGACTAGGATGGCGCCATGGCCGACGCGCCCCCCGCCGCGGACGTCGTCGCCGTCGCCGAGTTCCGGGCGGCGCTGCGACGCTTCATGCGCGTTTCCGAGCGCAACGCGCGCGGGGCGGGCCTGACCCCGCAGCGGTACCTGCTGCTGCTGATGATCAAGGGGGCGCCGAACGGCAGCGAGCAGTCGACGGTCACGGAGCTCGCCGAGCGGCTGCAGCTGGCCCAGAGCACCGTCACCGAGCTCGTCGGCCGCGCCGAGGAGAACGGCCTCCTCGAGCGTGAGCGCTCGACCGACGACGGGCGGATCGCGCACCTCCGGCTGACGCCCGAGGGCGAGCGGCGGCTGGCGGACTCCTTCACCAGCAACGCGGCCGAGCGGACTGCGCTCCGTGAAGCCTTCGCTCACCTGGACGTCGTCGCCTAACCTGGCGGCGTGCGGATCGACTTCCTGTTCTGGCGCGACTGCCCGTCCCACCCCGAAGCGCGCGAGCTGCTGCGGGACGTGCTTCAGGAGCGGGGCGTCGACGCCGAGATCGTCGAGCGCGAAGTGCTGACCCAGGACGAGGCGGAGGAGCTCGCTTTCCCCGGCTCGCCGACGATCCGCGTCGACGGACGCGACGTCGACCCCGCCGGCGCGGGCAGCCGCCCGGCCCTGACCTGCCGCATCTACCACCTGCCGGACGGGCGGGTCTCGCCCGTCCCGTCCCGAGAGCAACTAGAGGAGGCGCTTGCATGAGCACGGCCCTGGGAGCGGAGGCTCCGCAGTTCGACCTGCCCGGCGTGGACGGGCAGAACCATTCCCTCGACTCGTACGCCGACGCGGATGCGCTCGTGCTCGTGCAGTCGTGCAACCACTGCCCGTACGTGCAGGCCTGGGAAGGCCGGCTCTCTGGGATCGCGCGCGACTACGCCGACCGCGGCGTGCGCGTCGTCGCCGTCAACTCGAACGACGCCGACAACTACCCGGAGGACTCGTTCGAGGAGATGCAGAAGCGCTCGCAGGAGCAAGGCTTCGCCTTCGACTACCTCTACGACGAGCCACAGGCCGTCGCCCGGGCGCTCGAGGCGGAGCGGACGCCGGAGGTGTTCGTCTACGACCGCGAGCGGCGGCTCCGCTACCACGGTGCGATCGACGACAACCGCGACGAGACGGCGGCCTCGCAGCAGTACCTGCGCGACGCGCTCGACGCACTGCTCGCCGGCGACGACCCGTCCCTGAGCGAGACGCCGCCCGTCGGCTGCACCGTGAAATGGCGCTGAGCGCCTAGCGCTTTTCCAGCAGGTACCAGCCGAGCTCGGCCGTGTAGCCCCTCGGCGCCAGCGCCTCGGCGCGCTTCCGCTCCTCGCCCTCACAGGCGGCGAGCTCGAGGTAGGCGTCGAGGTCGCGCGGCTCGCGCTCCTCCTCGCTGCGCAGAAGCACGAGCCCGTTCGACTCGAACAGTCCGCGGAGGTCGACGTCGGCGAGGATCCGAGTGGTCGAGGGGTCGCGCGCATGCTCGAATGCGTTCAGCTGCGCCGCCGCGGCGGGATCGACCGGGGCGAGCTGGTCGACGATCAGCAACCTGCCACCGACGCGCGTGACGCGAGCGAGCTCCGCAACGGCGAGCTCCGGCCGCGCGACGTGATGCAGGGTCCGCAGGCAGCCGGCGAGGTCGAAGGAGCCGAGCTCGAAGGGCAGGCTCGTGACGTCGGCCTCGACGAACTCGACGTTCGGGAACCGGTCGCCCCGGCGCCGTCCCTGCTCGAGCAGCTCGGGCACGACGTCGACGGCCACCACCTCGCGGACGTGCGGCGCGAGCGCGAACGCGAGGGCGCCGGCGCCGCTGCCCGAGTCGAGGGCGCGCTCGTCGCCGGTCGGCGAGACGAACTCCAGCACCTTCTGCTCGAGCTCGGCTGCCCGAGCATCCTGCAGAGCGGCGAGCCGCTCAGCCGTCTTCGCGAACCGTTCCTGTGTGGCGTCGTGCATAGTCGAGCGCCTCCTCCTTGCTGGCGATCGTACCGGCGGCCCGCTCCTCGTCGATCTCTGCCAGCAGGCGCCCGATCTCGGGCCCAGGCGACAGGCCGAGCTCGTCGCCGCGGACGAGCGGCTCCGAGGGGTCCGAGCGGCGCGCCTCCTCGACCGCGTCACGCAGGTCGAGCGCGTCGACGAAGGCGAGGGCCTCGAGCGCCCACGGCTCCGTCAGGCGGCGGAAGCGGTGGATCGAGCGGGCGCTTTCCCCCGGTCGCTCCGCACGGCGGAGCGCGGACTCGAAGCGGCGAAGCTCGTTCGAGACCGGAAGCCGCCTCAGCCCCTTGCCGAAGACGGCCGCGAGGCGGTACTCCGGTGAGTCCCAGCGGTCGAGCCGGTCGTCGATCTCTCCGCCGAGCGGTGCCAGCAGCCCGAGCTCGTCGAGGCGCCGGTAGCCGGCCGGTGAGAGACGGAGCAGCTCGGCGAGCACGCGCTCGCCCGCCGGGTGCGTGACGAGGGCCGCGTCGCGACGGATGAGCTCCTCCGTCGCTGGCGTGATGCAAAAACCGTCCAGCTCGTCCTCGAGGCGCACTGCGCGCAGCAGGCGCAGCGGATCGTCGCGGAAAACGTCGTCGCTGATCGCGGCGATGCGGCGGCCCGCGAGATCGCCGTAGCCGTCGTACGGGTCGACCGTCTCGTCGCTGCCGACCCTCTCGGCGATCGCGTTGATGGCGAAGTCGCGCTTGGCGAGGTCCTCTTCGATCGTCCCCGGCAGCGGCGTGAAGTCGACGGTCCGCCCGTCCTCCAGCACGACACGCCACGCGCCGTGCCGCTCGGAGAGGAGGAAGGGCGCGCCGCCGATGCGCTTGGCGAGCTTCCGCGCCGCCTGCTTCGGTTCCCGAACGGCGACGTCGAGGTCGACCAGCGGCCGCTCGAGCGCGTGGTCGCGCACGGCGCCGCCGACGATCCACGCCTCGTCGCCGGCGAACAGCTCCCTGACGAGCTCACGCATCGACGACCACCCGCCGAGCGCGACGTGGATCGGCGTCGATCCCGCAGGTCAGCTCGTAGTTGATCGTGTCCGCCACGCGCGCATGGGCCTCGGCAAGGACGCCGTGGCCGAGGATCGTCACGGGTGCGCCGGCCGGCTCCTCGCCCTCGAGCTCGACCGCGAACGCGTCCATCGAGATCACGCCGACCACGCGCCGGGGCTCGCCGCTGACGCGCACCTCCGTGCCGGTCAGGTCGCGGCGAAAGCCGTCGCCGTAGCCAACGGGAACGATCCCGATCCAGGTCGGCCTCTCCGCGACGAAGCGGCGGCCGTAGCCGGTGCTCTGACCGACCTCGAGGCGCTTGACCTGCGCGAGGTAGCTCCGCCACGAGAGCGCCGGCTCGAGGCCGTCCGCGGCGGGATCGTCACCGAAGGGCGAAAGCCCATAGAGCGCGACGCCGCAGCGAGCGGCGTCGAAGCGCGCCGAGGGCAGGCGCAGCGCCGCAGCGCTGTTCGCGACGTGGCGCATCAGGCCGGCGTACGGCTCGGTCGCGGCGCGGAACCGCTCGACCTGCTCCTCGGCGAAGTCCGGGTCGGAGTCGGCCGTGGCCAGGTGAGACATCAGCCCGACCACGTCGGGACCGAGCTGCGGCAGCTCGGCAAGGCCCCAACGGCCCATGCCGGTGTCGAGCTTGAGGTGCACTCGGACCCCATCCGGCAGCTCGTCCTCCCACCAGGCGAGCTCGAGGCGGGCCTCCCGTGCCTCGGCGATCTCACGACTGGACGAGGTCGGGCCCATCACCAGGATCCGCGCCAGCCCGAACTCGGAGCGCAGCACGAGCCCTTCGGGCACCGTCGCCACGCAGAGCGCGCCTGCTCCCTCGTCGAGCACGGCGCCCGCGACGTCGACCGCTCCGTGGCCGTAGGCGTTCGCCTTGACGACCGCCCAGAGCTGCGCGCCGTCGAGCGCCCGCAGGAGCGTGCGGGCGTTGCGCCGTACGGCGCCGAGGTCGACCGTCAGCTCAGACCGGTGCATCGAGCACCAGCGGGAGCGCGCCGATCACGTCGCTCGCGACCGCGCCGGCCTGCGGGATCATCCTCGAGGCGAGCTGCTGCGCCGCAGCCGCGGCGGCCGCAGCCGTCCTCGCGTCCAGCTTCTTGGCGAGAAACGCCGCCACGATGCCCGTCAGTACGTCGCCGCTGCCCGCGGTCGCCAGCGCAGGGGTGCCGAGCGCGACCACGAGCACGCCGTCCTCGCCCGGCGAGGCGACGAGCGTGTCCGCGCCCTTGAGCAGGCAGACGCAGCCGAACGTCTCCGCCGCTCGCTTGACGGCCTCGATCCGGTGCGCGGCGACCCAGCTCGACTGCACGCCGAGGAGATGCGCGAGCTCGCCCTCGTGCGGCGTGAGCACAGTCGGCGCAGAGCGGCTGAACGGCTCGAGGTCGTGCAGAGCGTCCGCGTCGACGACCGCCGGCCGGTCGAGCTCCTCGAGCAGCCGCCGCACCACCTCGCTCGGGCCGTCGCCGCGGCCGAGCCCGGGCCCGATCGCAAGCGACCCGGCCTTCGCCGCGAACTCCACGATCGGCTCGATCGCGCGCGGCGAGATCTTCCCGTCGTCCTCGGGGCATGGGAGCTTCACCGCCTCGAGCAGCCGCTGCTCGAACACGGGGAGCGTCGAGTCCGGCACCGCGACCGCGACGTACCCGGCGTCCGCGCGGAACGCGGCCTCGGCCGCGAGGGAGGGGGCGCCCGTGAGACCGCGCGAGCCGCCGACGAGCAGCACCGTGCCGGCCGAGTACTTGTTCGACTCTTGCCGTCGGCGGGGCACTCGCTCGAGGATCGCCTTCGTCACGAGCTTGTTCGCCGTGTCGCGCGGCGCAAGGCCGATGTCGGCGACGACCACCTCGCCGGCATGAAAGCGCCCGGGCGCGACCTCGAGCCCGACCTTCGGGCCGTGCATCGTCACCGTCACCGCCGCGTCGACGCACGCGCCCGCGACCTCGCCCGTGGAGGCGTTCACGCCCGAGGGGAGGTCGACGGCCACGATCGGCTTGCCGGTCGCGTTCATCGCCGCGATCACGCGCGCGGCGTCCTCGCGCGGCTCGCCGTGGAACCCCGTGCCGAAGAGCGCGTCGATGATGACGTCGGCCTCCTCGACCGGCGCGTCGTCGGCCGTGCGCGCCGCCTTGCCGGCCGAGTCGAGGACGTCGACCGCGATCCGGCCATCGCCGCCGTTCGCGCCGCCGCCGCACACGGCCACGAAGCGCACAGCGTCCGGGAAGCGGCGCATCGCCTCCTCCGCGACCGCCCGGCCGGCGCGCGCCATCAGCTCGTCCACGTCGTGGCCCGCCTCGGCGGCCTTCATCTCCTCGGCCGTGTAGAGCGGCTCGAAGCTCATTCGATCACGCACACCGCCTGCGCCAGCTCGCGCGAGTGCGTCATCGACAGCTCGATCCGCCCCGCGCCGACTCGTTCGGCCCAGGCCTTCGTCGAGCCGGTCAGCTTCACGCCTGGCTTCGGACGCCCTGCGATCTCGATCTCCCGCCACGTGAAGCGGACGCCCGACCCGAGCGCCTTGCCCACCGCCTCCTTGCCGGCAAAGCGAGCCGCGTAGTGCTGCGGCGGGTTCGGCCTCGAGTCGCAGTACGCGCGCTCGGCCTCGGTGAAGCAGCGCTCCCGGAAACCGGGCCGCTCGAGCGCACGGGCGATGCGCGGGATCTCGATCAGGTCGACGCCCACTCGCATGAGCGGAACTCTAGAAGCGCCATCGCCTTGATGGCGATCGTCCAGTGTTCGGGAACATGGCCCCTCGAAGACGCGAGAATCGACACCAGCGTGAAGTGGAGCCCGCGACAGCGGGCGGAGTCTGCGCGGGTTAGGCCGCAGGCCGTCTTACGTGGCCGTTTCGATCCAGCCTGGAAGCGCGGCGATCGACGTGATGATGCCGTCGGGCTGCACCCGCGCCGCCTCGGCCGTATCCGGCCGGAACTTGCCTGTGCGCACGAGCACGGTGCGGAGGCCGTAGGCGTGGGCGCCGGCGATGTCGGCCTCGATGTCGTCGCCGACCATCCAGGTCAGCTCGGCGTCGGAGTCGAGCGCGTCCAGTGCGGCCTGGAAGTACGTGGGGCTCGGCTTGCCCAGCACCGTCGCCTCCGTGTCGGCCGCGTACTCGAGCCCGGCGACGAACGCGCCCGAGTCGAGCAGCGGCCCGCGCGCCGTCTGCCACCAGCGGTTCTTGTGCAGGCAGTAGAGCGCGGCACCCGCCTGCAGCTCGGCGAACGCCCGCGCCAGGTTCATGTAGCTGAACACCTGGTTCGTCTCGTAGCCCTCGTCGGCGCCGCCGATCAGCACCGCGTCCGCGCCCTCGCCGACGAGCTCGACCTCGGCCAGGTCCTCGACGATGTCGGGCATCGTCAGCGCCAGCACGCGCTTCCCCTCGAGGGCGTGCGCGGCCGCCGAGGTCGTCGTCTGCAGCTCCGCGTCGTCGAGCTCGATGCCGAAGCCCCGGATCTGGTCGGCGAGCCGGCGCCGCGAGTGCGTCGTGTTGTTGGTGACGAACCGGAGCCGGTGGCCGTTCAGCCGCAGTTGCCGCACGGCGTCGGCGGCCCCGGCGATCGGCGAGCCGGAGACATGGAGCACGCCGTCGACGTCCAGGAGAATGGCGGACATGGAGCGCGAGTCTATTCGGGTCACCCGGACGGTCTCGATCCCGCGCAGCGAGGTCGAGCTTCGCTTCTCGCGCTCGAGCGGGCCGGGCGGGCAGCACGCGCAGAAGAGCGACACCCGCGTCGAGGCGGTGTTCGACGTCGAGGCCTCCTCCGCGCTCTCGGACGCGCAGAAACGCCGGGTCGCCTCCCGCGCCGGGCCGGTCGTGCGCGCCGTCGCCCAGGACGAGCGCAGCCAGTGGCGCAACCGGGAGCTCGCGCTCGAGCGGCTGGCCGAGACGCTGCGCGAAGCGCTGCGCGTCCAGCGGCCGCGGCGCGCGACGAGGCCGACGAAAGCTGCGGTGGAGCGGCGGCTGGACGAGAAACGGCGGCGCGGCCAGACGAAGCGGATGCGCCGGCCGCCGCCCGACTGAGCCGCGAAGTTCTTACGGGTGCCTTACGGCTCCCTTACGAGCGCCTAATCGGCCCCTGACATCGCGCACCGACCATTCGGACGACTTCCCCTTCGCACAAGGAGTGGTTCGATGAAGAAGCAGTTCTTGTTCGGCGCCCTCATCGCCGTCGCGATCCTCACCGCCGGAGCCTCGGCGACGTACGCGGCGCGCACGAACGGCAACGTGCTCTACGTCTTCAACGGCCGCATGATGGCCGACGCCGGCAGCGGCTCGACCGTCGCCGTCGACGTGAACGGCGGCAACCGCCTCGCCCTGAAGAAGCTCGTCGGCCAGAGCGACAGCGCGAACTTCGCGGTCGACGCCAACACCCAGTACCTGCGCTGGGCGCACGGTGTCCCGACGGTCGTGACCGAGTCGAACCTGGTCGCCGGCGACCGCGTCAGCGTCCACGTGATGGCCGACCGCCATGCCTCGCTCGCACAGATCGAGGCGACCGCAGCCCGCCGCGTTGCGGACTCCGGCCAGGCCGGACGCTTCCCGACCCAACCGCTGTGGCTCTTCCGCGGCACGCTCGACGCTCCGGCCGCGGGCGGCAAGGTGACGCTGCACATCCGCGACGGCAACCTCCGCGCCCTCCGCGGGATGCTCGGCCAGCCGCTCGACCAGACCTTCCGCTACGACGGTCACACGATCTTCGTGCTCTGGCAGGGACGCGTCCCGACGGTCATTTCGCCCGGCCAGCTGCATGTCGGCGATTCGATCTCGGTGCGCATCCGCGCCCCGCATGCGTTCTCGCTCGCCCAGGTGGAGCAGGTGCCGGCGAACCACGTCGGCGACCACGAGCCCGCCGCTTCCTCCTAGTCCCGCACCTGCTCACGAGAGAGGCCGCGCCGTCCGCGGCCTCTCTCATCCCTCTGTGCGGGAGATGAAGCCGCGGACGAGCTCGAAGGTCGTCTCCGGCTCCTCGGCCTGCGACATGTGCGAGCTCTGCTCCATGACGACGAATTCGGAGCCGGGGATCGAGCGGTGCGCAATCTCGACCGTAGCCGGTGTGACCTCGTCGTAGCGGCCGCAGAAGAGCAGCGTCGGGACCTGAATCCGTCCAAGCCGGGGCGTGATGTCCCAGTCGCGGATCGTGCCGATCACGTGGAACTCGGAAGGCCCGTTCATGTGGTGGTAGACCTCTGGGTTCCGCTCCAGGATCGCGAAGCACTCGACCAGCCAGTCGGGCCAAGGGTCGACCCTGCAGAGGTGGCGCCGGTAGAAGACCTCGACCGCCTCCAGGTACTCCGGCGAGTCGGTCGTCCCGGCCTCCTCGTGCCGACGCAGCGTCTCCTCGACCTCCGGCGGCAGCTCCGAGCGGAGCCGGGCGATCTCGGGCATCCACGCCGGCACCGAGGGCGGTGAGCTCTCGACGACCAGCGAGACAAGGCCTTCCGGCTGCGTGGAGGCGTACTGCATCCCGAGCATTCCGCCCCAGGAGTGGCCAAGCAGATGGACGCGCTCGAGCCCCAGCGCGTCGCGGACGGCGCCGACCTCCTCGACGTAGAGCTCCGGCGTCCACATCGAGGGGTCATGCGGCTCCTCGACCGCCGAGTTGCCCGAGCCGAGCTGGTCGTAAAAGACGACCCGCCGCTCGTCGGCCAGCACCTCGTACGGCTTGACGTGGAGCCAGTTCGCGCCCGGCCCGCCGTGCAGGCACAACAGCGGAATCGCGTCGCCGTCGTCCGGGCCGACCGAGCGGTACCACGTCTCGTGGCCTCGGAACGGAATCCGACCTTCCGTGTCCATGAACGCGGTTATATCTAGGCTGGACCGCGAGATGCGCGTCTGGGGGTCCTTCGGCAGCGGCCGCGACATGGCCGTCGATCTTGGAACGGCGAACACGCTGGTGTTCATCCGCGGCCGTGGGATCGTGCTGTTCGAGCCGTCGGTGGTCGCGATCTCGGAGGAGACCGGCAAGGTGCACGCGGTCGGCGCGGAGGCGAAGCGCATGATCGGCCGCACGCCGGCCTCGATCCGCGCGACGCGGCCGCTGCGCCACGGCGTGATCGCCGACTTCGAGGTGACGGAGGCGATGCTCCGGCACTTCATCACCAGAGCCGGCGGCTCCCGTTTCGCCTTCGCGCGGGTGGTGCTCTGCGTCCCGAGCGGGATCACCGACGTCGAGCGGCGGGCGGTGGACGAGGCCACCCGCGTGGCCGGCGCGCGCAGCGTCTACCTGATCGAGGAGCCGATGGCCGCCGCGATCGGTGCGAACCTCCCGGTCGCGGATGCTGTCGCGAGCATGGTGATCGACATCGGCGGCGGGACGACCGAGGTCGCGGTCATCTCGCTCGGCGGGATGGTCGTCTGGGAGTCGATCCGCGTCGGCGGCTACGAGATGGACGATGCGATCGTCGACGCGGTCAAGAATGCGCACAAGCTGCTGATCGGCCAGGAGACCGCCGAGGTGGCGAAGATCGAGATCGGCTCGGTCTCGCCGTCCGACGATGCGGCGGAAACGACCGTCGCCGGGCGCGACCTCGTCAGCGGCCTGCTCCGGCGCGTGACGATCTCCGGCCTCGACGTGCGGCGCGCGCTGGAGGCGCCGGTCGGCCGGATCATCACGGCCGTCAAGGACACGCTCGAGCGGACGCCGCCCGAGCTCGCGGCCGACCTGGGCGAGCGCGGGATCGTGCTCGCAGGCGGCGGAGCGCTGCTGCGAGGCTTCGGGGACAAGCTGCGCGAGGAGGTCGGTCTGCCCGTGCAGATCGCGGACTCGCCGCTGACCTGCGTCGCCGAGGGCGCGGGCCGCAGCCTCGACGAGCTCGAGACGCTCGACCGCGCCGCGAAGGCGCAGCGAAAGAGCCGCTCGCGCAGCCGGCGCTAGCCGCGTCGGAACGGGTAGAGGGCCTCACTGCGGGCCCACTGCTGCCCCTCGACCTGGCCCCGCGTGAGCGTCGAGGCGATCAGAAACGGGACGCCGCGCTCGTCGCGTGCCTCCCAGAAGAAGCCCTCGTAGCGCCAGCCGGTGCGATCGTCGCCGGTGCTCCGCCTCGGGTCGAGCTGCTTCAGGATCGCCGAGGTCGCCTTCGAGAGCCCGCGGTAGTCGGTCGTGCGGACGACGACCAACGGCGCGTCCTGGCGCGGGCGGAGGACCTTGGCCGACTCCACCTGGAATCCGTAGCGTCCGGCCAGCTGGTCTAGCCGCCGCCGGAGCTCGCCGCGTGTCGGGTTGTCGAATCGCTGCCCGGGGTGCGCTCGCGCCCGGGTCTTCAGATCCTTCAGCCAGGCCGCCTGTGCGAGCCGCCCGGCGTCATCGGCCTCGTGATCGCTGATCGGCACCGACGCGCCCGCCCGGTTGACGAGGCCCTCGTGCAGCACCGAGCGGCCGCCGCCGGACGAGCATCCGGCCGCGACGAACGCGACGGCGAGGAGAATCGCGAGACGCACTAGCGGAGATAGGCCGCCGCGCGGCGCCGCAGCACACGGGTAAGCGGCTCGCGCTTCGGCGAGGGCGCGGCGAGGAACGCCGCCAGGCGCTCGGCCTCGTCCTCTTCCAGCGAGACGGCAGCCTCGGCGACGCCGTCGGCACTCCAGACGCTGAAGCGGACGTGAGGGTCCTCGGTCAGGTAGCGCGAGACGCGCAGCGCCTTGCCGTCGTCGCGCGGATGAGCTCGGAAGAACTCGACCAGCTTGCGCCGCTGCGGCATCGCGCACCACGGGCAGAAGCGATACGCCGCCTCGAGCTCGCCACCGCAATCCCGACAGACGGCCGCGGCGGGCAAGCCGCCACGGCCTCTTGGCGGCGTCGCAAGCGATCGCCTTGGGACGCGCACAGCTGCCTCCTGTTACCTCGAAAGAGTGATCTTCGCAGAGGGAACGCAGGTTTCGCCAGCCGCCGGGCCTCTCATCACAGGAGCTCCCGACCGAAGGAACCACCAGATGCCGCCCGCTCGCGCCCTCAGCGCCGCCGACCACGACGTATTCGGCGAGACCTTCAGCTTCGCGTCGATGACGGCGTGCGGGAAGACCCTGCTCGGCGGCACCGCGGCCCGAGTCGCAGCAGCGACGCTTGCGGTCTCGGTCGGCGCGGCCGCCGCCCTGCCGGGCGCGCGTCACGTCGAGGCCACGCCGGCCGTGAGCGTGGTGGCTTCGCCGGTGACGTTCGTACGGACGCGCGCCGAGGCTCCGGCGGTCCGAGCGCCTCGGCATCCGAGCCCAAGAGCCGCCGCCGTCGCACGACCGGCGACGCCGAACACGGCGCGGCCGGTTCACGAGACCTCGCCGCCACCGGTTCGCTCACCCGCTCTCGCCGCACCCCGCGCGCTGACTCGCCCGACCACACCCGCGCCGAAGGCAGCGCCTGCTCCCGTCTCGCTGCCCGAGCCACCGGCCCCACCGGCCGCGCCGCCGGCTCCCGAGCCACCGCCGGTCGAGGCTCCGCACCCGGTCGTTCCGCCGCTCCCGCCGCTGCCGCCGGTGACGGACCCGGCGCTTCCTAACGTGGACTTGCCGTCTCTGCCGCTCGGCCCCTAGCCTCGAACTTCGCACGGCAGCCAGGACCGCAGAAGAAGTAGCGCCGCCCTCCGTGCTCGAGCGAGAGCGCCTTCGAGCGGTCGACCGTCATCCCGCAGACGGGATCGCGGGCGCCGTGCCGGAACGTGAGCGCGAACAGCGCGAGGAAGACGACCGTGAAGACGATGTTCAGCACCGTGGTGTAGTTCCAGGTGATCGCGCGCTGGGTGACCGACTCGATCGACGGGCGCGTCTCCGGGATCAGTCCCGCCCAGCTGAAGATCCCGTCGACGGCGAGCGCCGCCAGCACCATCGCGCCGAACATGATCGCGACGAGCTTGCCGGCGAGCCGCCAGCCGTAGTAGCGGCGGTAGATCAGGATGAGCGGGATGATGATCAGGTCGGCGTAGATGAACGCGATCACGCCGGCGAATGAGATCCCACCGGCCCAGAGCACGGCCGCCAGCGGGATGTTCCCGACCGAACAGACGAAGGAGAGCACCGCGACGAGCGGCCCGACGAGCACGTTTTCGACCACCTGCACCCAGCCGCCGGTGTCGGTCAGGAACAGGCTGTTGAAGAAGTCCATCGGCAGCAGCGCGATGAACCCGGCGATCAGGAAGCCGAGCGTGATCTCCTTCCAGAGCATCTGCCAGTCGCCGCGAAAGTTGTGTGCGACGTCCGACCAGCCCTCGAGCGAGAGGCGCCGTGACCCCGCTGCCGAGTGGTGCTGGTGGCCGGTGTCGGCCGCGCGGGCGAGCTCGCGCGCCTGTTCCTCCTCGCGGCGCGAAACGACCAGGGTGACCGCGACCCACATCAGCACGATCAGCAGCAGCCCCCCGACGAACTCGGCGAGCGTGAACTGCCAGCCGAGGAAGATCCAGAGCACGATCCCGATCTCGAAGACGAGGTTCGTGGACGCGAACTGGAAGACCATCGCCGCGGCGAGGCTCGCGCCCTTCTGGAACATCGACTTCGCGATCGCGACGGCCGCGTAACTGCACGACGACGACGCGGCGCCGAGGCCCGTGGCGAGCGCGGCCGTGCGCGCGTCGCGGCCGCCGAGCGCCTGCTCCATCCGCGAGTGCGGCACCCACGCCTGGACGATGCCGGAGAACAGGAACCCGAGCACGAGCGCCCACCAGACCTCCCACGCCATCCGGAACGCGTTCCAGAGCCCGTCGCCGATCTGCGCCAGCACGTTCACATCGCTGACGCTAGCGGGCTAGCGCTCGGCCGCGACGCGCAGGCCGAGCGCCACGAGCGCGAGCCCGGTGACTGCGTCGAGCGCCCGACGGACGCGAGTCTTCCGGAGGAGCCCGGAGGCCCGCGCGACGGCGAGCGCGTAGAGGCTCAGCCACGAGAGCGTGACCGCCGCGAACAGCAGGCCGAGCGAGAGCATGCCGGCAAACGACGACGCGAACTGCGGCAGCAGGCTCGTGAAGAAGACGGCCATCTTCGGGTTGCCGAGGTTGCTCAGCAGGCCCTGGCGCACGGCGGAGCTGCGGCGGCGAGGGAGACGATCCTCGTGCGCGCGGCCCCGAACGGCCGCGACGAGCGCCTGCGCGCCGAGGACGACGAGGTACGCGGCCCCGGCGAGCCGGATCGCGGTGAAGAGCGGTGCGGATGCGAGCAAGAGCGCCGCGAGCCCGGCGCTCGTGGCGAGAGCCCAGGCGAGCTGGCCCCCGACGACGCCGATGGCAGTGCCAACGCCCGCACGCCTCCCCCCGAGGAGCGTGTTCCGGATCGTGAGCGCCGTGTCCTGGCCCGGCGTGACGATCACGACCGCAGAGACGCCGAGGAACGCGGCGAGCTGCGCGGCGCTCACGGGCTACTCGACGGTGACGGTCTTCGCCAGGTTGCGCGGCTGGTCGACGTTCAAGCCGCGCAGGCGCGCGATGCGGTAGGCGAGCAGCTGCAGGGGCACGACCGCGAGCACCGACTGCAGGAAGGCGGGCGAGCGCGGGACGTAGATCACGTCGTCGGCGTGATGCTGGATGTCCTCGTTGCCGTCGGTCGCGATCGCGATCACGTGCGCGCCCCGGGCCCGCGTCTCCTGGATGTTCGAGACGACCTTCTCGTAGATCACCTTCTGGTCGGTCGCGACGCAGACGACCGGCGTGCCCTCGTCGAGCAGCGCGATCGGCCCGTGCTTCATCTCGCCGGCCGAGTAGGCGTCGGTCGGGATGTACGAGATCTCTTTCAGCTTGAGCGCGCCCTCGAGCGCGACCGGCAGCCCGATGTGGCGGCCGAGGTAGAGGAAGAACGGCTTCTCGTAGAAGCGCTGCGCGATCTCCTCGACCGGGTGGTCGCCGTCGAGGAACGCCTCCACCTTCGACGGGAGCTCGTAGAGCTGGTCGAGGATGAACTCGATCTCGTCCGGCGGCAGCGTCTTGCGAACCTGCGCCAGCTTGAGCCCGATCAGCGCGAGCAGCGCGACCTGCGCCGTGAACGTCTTCGAGGCGGCGACGCCGATCTCGAGCCCGCAGCGCGTGTACAGCACGGATTCCGCCTCGCGCGTGATCTGCGAGCCCATCAGGTTCGTGATCGCGACGGTGCGGGAGCCGAGGTCGCGCGCGAGCTTGATCGCGTTGACCGTGTCGCGCGACTCGCCGGACTGGGAGATCCCGATCACGAGCGTGTCCTTCGAGAGCACCGGGTTGCGGTAGATCCACTCGCTCGCGATGTCGGGCTCGACCGGCAGGCGGGCCCACTCTTCGATCATGTAGCGGCCGACGACGCCCGCGTGGTACGAGGTGCCCGCGGCGACGACGACGATCCGGCGGAGGTTCTGAAGCTCGGTCTCGGACAGGCCGAGGCTCTCGAGCACGAGCTCGCCATGCCGGATCCGGTCACCGAGCGTCTCCGCAAGCGCCTCGGGCTGCTCGTAGATCTCCTTCAGCATGAAGGTCTCGTAGCCGCTCTTCTCGGCGGCGTCGAGATCCCAGTCGACCTCGACCACCTCGCGCTCGAGCTCGCCGGACTCGACGCAGAAGAAGCGCGAGCCCTGGGGCGTGATCAGCACGACCTCCCCGTCCTCGATCAGCTGGATCGAGCGGGTCTCGCCGATGAACGCGGCGGCCATCGAGGCGAGGAACATCTCACCGTCGCCGACGCCGACGAGCAGCGGGCACTGCCGGCGCGCGCCGACGAGCTCCTCGGGATGGTCGTGGTGGATGACGACGAACGCGAAGTGGCCTTCGAGCTCCTTGTACGCGGCGCGCGTCGCCTCGAGCAGGTCGCCGTCGTAGTGGCGCTCGACGAGGTGGACGACCACCTCGGCGTCGGTCTCGGTCGAGAAGGTGTGGCCGTCCGTGGCGAGCGACTCCTTCAGCTCGCGGTAGTTCTCCACGATCCCGTTCAGGACGATCGCGATCTGACCGCCGTCGCAGCCCGTGAGCGGGTGCGCGTTCTGCATCGTCACGGCGCCATGGGTCGCCCAGCGCGTGTGGCCGAGCCCCGTCGTCGCCTGTGAGCCGTTCGAGCCGGCCTCGCGCTTCAGCTCCTGGAGGTTGCCGACCGCCCGGACGTAGTCGAGCTCGCCGTTCTCGCGGAGGGCGATCCCGGCGGAGTCGTAGCCGCGGTACTCCAGCCGCTCGAGCCCCTGGAGCAGAAGCTCCTTACAGGCCCTCTGGCCGACGTATCCGATGATCCCGCACACGCCGAAACCTCCCTTAGAACGCGAAAGGCCCGGCTGCTCCTCCGGCCCTTCGTCGGGCCGGTCAGCCGAGCTCTCGTCTCACGAGAGCGGAGATGGTAGCACAGGCCTCCGCGGCCTCTCGCTCGTTTTCGGCCTCCGCCAGCACGCGGATCACGGGCTCGGTCCCCGAGGGGCGCACCAGCACCCGCCCCCGGCCGTCGAACCGCTCGTTCAGGCTGTTTACCGCCTCTTCGACCGCCTCCGGCACCTCCCGGCGGGCAACGCGGATGTTCTCTTTCGCCTGCGGGAACTTCGGCATCACCGCCGCCGCCTCTTCGAGCGTCCGGCCCTCGAGCGCGCCGCACAGCAGCAGCGCCGCCGCGAGGCCGTCGCCCGTCACGTGGTCGCGCAGGTAGACGAGGTGGCCCGACTGCTCCCCGCCGAGTAGGCCGTGCTCCCGGCGCAGCGCCTCGAGCACGTAGCGGTCGCCGACGTCGGTCGTGACCACGCGGACGCCGCGCTCCTCGGCGAGCCGGTGCAGGCCAAGGTTCGCCATCACCGTGACGGCGACGAGCTCGACGTCGAGGTGGAGCATCAGGATCGCGAGGATCTGGTCGCCATCCACGACCTCGCCGCGCGCGTCCACGGCCAGCATGCGGTCGCCGTCGCCGTCGAAGGCGATACCGAGGTCGGCGCCTTCGCTCACGACGGCCGACTGCAGCGCGGAGAGGTCGGTGGCGCCGCAACCGACGTTGATGTTCGTGCCGTCCGGGTCGGAGCCGATCGCGCTCACGTCCGCGCCGAGGCGCTCGAACGCGGTCGGGGCGATCCCGGAGTAGGCGCCGTTCGCGCAGTCCACGACCAGCTTCAGGCCGGAGAGATCGGTTCCGTAGCGCTCGACGATGTGGTCGAGATAGCTGTCGGTCGCCACCTCGACGCGGTCGATCTGCCCGGGCTCCCCGGCGGACGGCGCGTCGAAGAGCGCCTCGATCTCCTCCTCGGCCTCGTCCGTGAGCTTGCGGCCATCGCCGTCGAAGAGCTTGACGCCGTTGTATTCGGGCGGGTTGTGCGACGCCGAGATGACGGCGCCGAGGTCGAGCGCGAGCAGCGCCACCGCCGGCGTGGGCAAGACGCCCGCGAGCACGGCGTTCCCGCCGGCGGCCACGATGCCGCGCGCGAACGCCTCCTCGAGCTCCTCGCCGGAGCCGCGGGTGTCGCGGCCGACGAAGACCCGTCCGCCGCGTGACCAGAGGGTTGCCGCACGGCCGAGCTGCTCGACCAGCTCTGAGGTCAGGTCCACGCCGACGACGCCGCGGACCCCATCGGTCCCGAAGTAGCGCCGGCTCAAGGTCTAGCGCTTCGAGAACTGCGGCGCCTTGCGCGCCTTGTGCAGCCCAGCCTTCTTGCGCTCGACGATGCGAGCGTCGCGCGTCAGGAAGCCGGCGCGCTTGAGCGGCACGCGCAGCTCGGGGTCGGCCTCGACGAGCGCACGGGCGATGCCGTGGCGGACGGCGCCCGCCTGCCCGCTCGGCCCGCCGCCGTGCACGCGCACGCGAACGTCGAACGTTCCCTCGACGCCGGCCACCTTGAGCGGCGC
>Ga0207683_10001029_pt1 | contig 25433 bp, 26 predicted proteins | sample KBSM73metaG_FD_184333 | JGI IMG/M metagenome (GOLD analysis project Ga0207683, IMG submission 184333) | Miscanthus rhizosphere microbial communities from Kellogg Biological Station, Michigan, USA - KBS M7-3 metaG (SPAdes) (version 2) | ecosystem: Host-associated > Plants > Roots > Rhizosphere >... | reverse complement strand
CGCTGGCCAAGGGTTGTGACACGCTGGTCTCGATCGGTGGCGTCCAGTCGAACCACACCCGGCAGGTCGCCGCCGTCGCGAGATCGCAGCGGACGCCGCCGTGCTCTACGCGCATCTCGGCGGCCAGCCGGCGCTCAACGGTTACAGCGCCCTGTTCTCCTGACCGAGGCCGAGGAGGTGGGCATGGCGGGTCCACGGGTAGCCGTCGTCGGCAGCGGCGTGGCCGGCGCGGGCACGGCGTTCGCGCTGGCGGCCGGCGGCGCGGAGGTGGTGGTGGTCGACAGTGTGCTGCCCGGTCAGGCCACCGCGGCCGGCGCGGGGATCATCCAGCCGTGGTCGTCCACAGCCACGGGGCCGGCGTATGAGCTGTACGCGGCGGGTGCGGCGTACTACCCGACGCTGATCGAGCGGCTCGCCGAGGTCGGGGTCGCGGACATCGGCTACCGGGTGACAGGCTCCCTCGTCGCGCAGGCCGATGCCGCCCGGCTGGACGAGGTCGAGGAGCGGCTGCGGCGGCGCACCGCCGGCGTCGCGGTCGCAGGCACGGTCGAACGACTCGGCGAACGGGACGCCCGCGCGCTGTTTCCTCCGCTGGCTCCGGAGCTCGGGGCGGTGTACGTGTCCGGCGGGGCACGGGTGGACGGGCGGATGCTGAGGGCCGGCCTGCTCGCCGGTGCCCGTCGGCTCGGTGCGGTCGTCGTGGACGCGCCCGCCCGTCTGGTGCCTGCTCACACCGGCACGTGCGCCGTGCACACGCCGGGCGGCGATGTCGGCGCGGACGTCGTTGTCGTCGCGGCCGGGGCCTGGGTGAACAGCGTCGTCGAGCCACTCGGCTACCGGCTCGCCGTCGAGCCGCAGCGCGGGCAGATCGCTCACCTCCTCCTCGAGGACCGCGAGACCGCTGACTGGCCGTCGGTCCTGCCGGTCGCCAGCCACTACATCGTCGCGTTCGACGCCGGCCGCATCGTGGTCGGCGCGACCCGGGAGACCGGCAGCGGCTTCGACGCGCGGGTCACCGCCGGCGGGGTGCAGGAGGTGTTGAGCAATGCGCTGGCCATCGCGCCCGGACTCGCACCCGCCTCGCTGATCGAGACCCGCGTGGGTCTGCGCCCGCTCGCCGGTGAGCACGGCCCGTTCCTGGGGCCGGTGGCCGGCCATCCCACCGTGTTCGTCAACGCCGGGTTCGGGCCCGCCGGCCTCACGATGGCGCCGCTGGCGGGTGCGGCACTGGCCCAGCTGATCCTCACCGGCTGCACCGACCTCGATCTCAGCGCCTTCGCGCCGCCTGAACAGTCGCGGGGACGCTGACGGCGGCGTCGCGCCGGGAGGCAGGTGCGAGCCGGGTCCGGGTGTCCTCAGAACGAGAGCATGCCGCTGACGAGAGCCCGCCAGGTCACCGGACCGACGATTCCGTCGACGGTCACGGACGGGATGTCTGCGTGCAGTGCCTGCTGGAACCCGCGTACAGCGGCGTCGGTTCTGGGTCCGAAGATCCCGTCGATCTGAAGGCCCTTGCTCGGGTCGCCGGAGAGGTTCCGGAACTGGAACTCCTCCTGCACTCCGCGGACGGCGTCGCCTTGACTGCCCTGCTGCACCTGGACGATCAACGCCGACCAGGTGTTCGGCCCGACGATGCCGTCGACGGACAGGCCCCTCTGTTGCTGGAACGACCGCACCGCACCGTCGGTGGCGGGACCGAAGATCCCGTCCACCGTCACCGCATGCCCCCGCGCGCGCAGCAGATACTGCAGGGTCTGCACCGGATGCTGCTGGTCGCCCTGCTTGACCAGTGGCCACGGACTGATTGAACCGGCCATGACTTCCCCCCGAGGACCATCGGTTCCGGACGTGTCCCTGTACTGCATAGCAGCTGTGGAGCCGTCCGGACACCGCCCTGGTGCATGCAGTGCCGCCGACGGACGGCCGGTTTGAGTGGCGGTCCACCGGCTGAGACTCATGGGCGGGCGGGTTGACCTGTGAGGTCGACGCCCAGGCGGGGGCTACCGGTTGCGGTTCGGCCCCGCCCGGCCTAGGTGGACAGCGGGTCGGCGTGCCGGTGGGCCACCTTCCACTCGCCGCCTTCGCGGCGGTAGACCTGGGTGGCGCGGAGGGTGTAGGTGCGTGGGGCACCGTCGACGGACACGGACGTGTGCTCGAGGCCGACGGTGAATGCCATGTCACCGAGGACGTCGTACGCCCGAAGCTCGAACCCGTACGACGTGCAGTCCGAGAAGCTTCGCTCCAGCAGGGAGAAGAGCTCGTCGACCTCGCGCTGCCCGTACGCGTTGCGCCAGGCGCCGCAGACGGTGACCGGCTCGCTCCCGGACCAGATGGCGCGCCGCGGCCCCGCATCGCCGTTGTGCAGGGCGAGCTCCGCGTCGTAGAGCGTGGTCTCGACCCATACCAGGAACTCGTCGCGTCCCGCCATCCCGCGAGCATCCTCCCCACCCGGCGGTCTCATCCGGGAAACCGCCAAGTCCCGCGTTCCGCTCTCTCCGGTCGACCGGACGGCCCGGTCGCCGGGTGGCGGGCGGGATAGGTGCCCTTGGACAGGTCGACGAGGACGAGGTTGTTCCCGAAGGGATCGCGGACCACCGCGGCCCGCCCGACCGGAATGTCGAACGGTGCGGCGACGAGGTCGCAGCCGTGACCGGCCAGGAAGCCAGCCGCATCGTCGACGCTGTCGACGAGCCAGTTCGGCTCGTAGCTCTGCCGGGTGGTCAGCACCAGCTCGCTGTCCCCGTCGGGGAGCTCGAGTCCGGCCTGGCCCACCGCGTCGTTGCGCCACTTCACCCGGTGGCCCAGCAACTCGGCGTAGAAGCGCAGACCGGTGTCGAGGTCCGGCACCGGCACGGTGATCGCGTCGACCCTGCGGAACATGTCACCACCCTCGCGGTCGGGTCATCGAGTGGACGGTGCCGAAGGATGACCGGAATCCTGTGCGACGTCCGTCCTACCTCACCGGTCTCTGCTCACGGCGGGCATGCTCTCCGCGCGGCGGCAGGCCGGGGCGGGGGATGGTCCGCTCCCGAGCAGCGGGCCGGTGCCGTCCTGACCGGCGTGCGGGAGGTCGTCGAGGAGAATCCGGGTGGACGTGTCGGATCGGGGCGGGGCCGTTCGTGGCAGGGGTACGCGGCTCCGCACCGGGGCTGCGGTCCCCGATCCGAGGAGATGGTCCGGATGCAGTCCCCGGGTTCCGTGCTCGACGACACCGCCCGCCGCCTGTACCGGCTCGTGGAGCCGATCCACCTGGTCACCTACTTCTCCGACGAGCCCGACGACGCGCTCATGGCGCTCGGCCTCCGCAACACCTGGGACGCCTACTTCGCCGGCCGGGCCGCACCGCTCGGCCGGGTGCCGGCCGAGGTGGTCCATGCGATCTTCTACAACTTCGCCGACGGCGAGGTCGCCCGGCACATCCCCCGCGTCTGGGACATCACCACTCCCGAGGCGGCGCTCGCCGCTCGCGAGCAAGGCAGCGCGGCGGCGCTGAGGCGGATTCTCGGCGACCTCGCCGCCGGCCCCGGTCTCGCCCGCACCGCCGACCTCGCCGTCCGGGCGGCGACGAGCGCTCCGACGGAGGGACGGCCCTTGTACGCGGCGCTGCGGGCGCTCCCCGTACCCGAGGAGCCCGTCGCCCGGCTCTGGCACGCCGCCACCCTGCTCCGCGAGCACCGCGGCGACGGTCACAACGCCGCCCTCGTGACCGAGGGCATCCGGGGGACGGAGGCGCACGTGCTCCACGCGCTCTCCGAGGGCATCCCCGCGGCGCGCTTCGGCCGGGTCCACCATCTCCCGCCGGCGCGGCTGGCCGCAGTCGTCGACGGGATGCGGGCCCGGGGTCTCATCGACGCCTCCGGCTGGCTCAGCGACACCGGCCGGGAGACCAAGGAGCGGATCGAGTCGCTCACCGACGACCTCGCCGCGGCGGCGTACGCCAGCCTGCAGCCGAGCGAGCTCGACCAGCTCATCGCCGACCTCGAACCCATCTCCGCAGCGCTCGACGCCGCCGGCTCCCGGTAGCGCCGGTTCGGTCACTCCTCCGCCTTGCCTGGAAGCCCGGGCACTAGTTCCAGGACAGGAGGGCGCCGCGGGGGTCGAAGGTGGCCCTGGGTCCCCAGGTGATCTCCCAGCGGTTGCCTTCCGGGTCGGCGAAGAACGCGGAGCGGCCGCCCCACGGCCGGTCGGTCGCCTCGGCGATCGGCGTCGCGCCGGCCGCCACGGCCGTCACGAACGCCGCGTCGACGTCGTCCCGGCTGTCGACCGTGCAGGCCAGGGTGAAGCCGGACCATCCGGTGGGATAGGGGCTGCCGGGCGCTGCCTCGTCGGTCAGGTCGCCGACCGGGAAGAGCGCCAGCAGGACGCCGCCGAGCAGGAATCCGGTCCAGGTCTCGTCGCTGCCCGGCTCCTCCCGCCAACCCAGCGACCGGTAGAACGAGCGCAGCACCCCGATGTCCCGCGCGCCGAGCGTGACGATGGACAGCCGGGCGGGAAGCTGGGTCATGCCTCGAATCCTGCCAGAGCCGGTGGCGGCAGGACGGCGTTCATCGGTCCCGATCCGCGCTGGAGTAACCAGTGGCGACGATGCGGGGAACGGACGCCTGGTAAAGGCTGGGATCGGTGGGGGCGACCGTTCCGAGCCCGTCCACATACCGGTTGAGCATGCAGAATGCCGCGGCGATGAGGACGGTGTCGTGCAGTTCCACATCGGTGGCGCCCTCGGCCCGCGCGGCGTCGATCAACTCGGGTGTCACCGCCTGCCCGGTCTGCTGCACAGCCGCGGCGATCCGCAGCAGGGCCCGCAGCTTCGGGGAGATGGGTGCGCTGTCAGGGTCGGCGCAGACCTGCTCGACCAAGCGCATGCCGGCGTCCAACTGCGCCGCGGCGAACGCGGAATGGGAATTGCGGCAGAACGTGCAGTCGTTGCGGGCCGAGACGTACGCGGCGATCAGTTCCCGGTCACCACGAGGCAGCGAACCGGGTGCGAAGAGCAGCGCGTCGGCGAGCGCCTCGATCGGACGGCCGGTTTCGGGGCGGTAGGCGAGCAGGCCGGTGATCCCTGGATTCCGGGTCTCGTCCAGGCCGAGATCGATGTACGCCATGAGGAAATGCTCGCCGTTGTCGACGCTGCGCGGGGCGGTTCGCCGGAAGCCGGGGAAACCAATTCCGTTTCCGTCACCGAACTCCGGTGCGAGGTGGTCCGGGCCGGCGGCGCGCCTCACCCCCGCACGCACATCGTCGTGGACACGACGACAGCCACGCTCGGGCCAAACGTCGCCACGCTGGGCGGGCGGCGGCGGCGTCGTCAGTCGGGGATGGCGATGGTGGTGGTCACGCGGGCGAGGCTCGGGGTCGGGGGGACGGAGGCGAAACCGAAGCTGACCGGCGGTCGGATCGGGGCCAGTGTGCCGAGTGGGCTGCCGGACCAGGTCGCGGTCAGGTCTCCCATCCTGTGCAGGTCGTGTACGCCGTACCACTCGGTGCGGCCGTTGCCGGCGGTGCCGCAGGTGCGCAGGCCGGCCAGCCGGGCCGGCAGGTCGATCAGGCCGACCCAGGCCGGTGCGGCCGCCAGCCGGGCGGGCAGGGCGTGCAGCAACCAGCCCAGTGACGATCGCCGGCCGGTGCGCGCGTGCAGGTTCAGCGGGCCCGCGGTCACTGTCCAGCTGACCGGGTCGGGCCGGCCGACCGTGACCGGCACCAGCGTGATCTGGTCGAAGGTGTAGGTGGTGGCGATGAACTCGGCCACCTCCGGTTGCGGCGCGAGCAGCAGCCGGTGCCCGTCCGGGTGCTCGACCATGACGTCGGAGACGGGCCCGAACGGCGACCGCGGCCAGTGACCGACGACCACCCGGGTGCCCGAGGACGTGCCGACCCCCAGGATCCAGCCGTCGAAGCGCACCCGCACCCGCACGACCGTAATGGGTGCTCCGCGCAGCTGCGCGGCCGTGCCCTACCTAGCCGAAGAACGCGTCGGCGGCGTACTGGTCCGTCCAGAACTGCCAGACTTCCCTGGTCCTGCCGTCGTGGACGTGGAACACGAGGACGTTCCTGTCCCGCAGCGTCTTTCCGTCCCGCTCGGCGATCACCTCATGCAGCCCCACGACATGTTCATCGTTGGCGACCACATCGTGGACTTCGACCCGGAAGGTGCCGCCGGTGAGCTCCATCGTCCGGCCGAAGAAGCCGAGTACCGCGTCGACGCCTCGGTGGTCGCCGGCCAGCTGGCTGCGTCCCGGCGTGTGCCAGACGACGTCGGGGTCGAACAACTCGCGCAGCGTCTGCGTGTCGCCCCTGCTGAAGGCGTCGTAGCCGCGCCTGACAACGTCCTCGTCCGGATGCCCCATGGTCGCTCCCCCGGTCGAACCGCATCCCGATGGTGAGACCCCTCAGAGAGACAACTCGCGGCCCCACCGAGATCGGACAGCCAAAAAGTAGCGCTCCGGCTCGGCACCCTGTCAACACGCGCCGGGGTGCGTGAGCGCTAGGGGATCGGATCGCCGTGGTACTCGGCGACGATGTCCTGTTCGGCCAGTCGGGCCAGCCACCGCTCGACAGCCTCCGGCTCCGATGCGGCCCGGTGTAGGCCCGGCGGCACCCGTCCGGCCAGGAGCTCGAGGATCCCGCACGCCAGCGGGACGGAGACCAGCCGGGGCGTGGCGTCCTCGATGTCGGTGCCTTCGGCGTCGAGCACGTACTCGCCGGTCCAGCTGCGTTCACCACCCCAGCGGATCTCCAGCTTCACCGACATGACCACGCGGTCGTGGTCGGACGGCGAGGTCGGATACCGCTCGGCGAGCCCGGCGGCCAGGTCGGTGAGGCGCTGGTCGTCGGCGCCGGCCAGCTCGCCGAACAGGTCCTGCCAGGCTGCGCTCCAGCCGTCGAGGCGCATCGTGCCGCGGCTGAAGGTTTCGAGCGTCCAGGTGTCCGGGATCCCGTACGCCGAGACGTACGGGAGACTGTCGCGGTTGGGGTAGACCTCGAACGCCTCTCCGGCGACGGTGACCTGCTGGACCGCCTCCCACGGGCGGTCCACGTCCACGACCCGCCCGCCCTGGATGTCCCGGGCCGGCGTGAGCAGCGCGGTGAGCACGCCGCGCGGGGCCCAGCTGAATCGGTAGCGGAAGTCGTTCGGCTCGGCCGGGTTGGCGCCGCAGTACGAGGTGAATCGCGCGGTGGCCGGGGCCGGCCCGGCCACCTGACGGGCCGCCCGTACGAGTCGGTGGGCCAGCAGGTGGTCGATGCCGGGATCCAGGCCGATCTCGGTGAGCACGACGAGGCCGCGGGCCGCGGCCGCGCCGGCCTGCTCGGCGATGCCGGGGCTGAGGTAGCTGGAGCAGGCGAAGTGCGCGCCGTGCCCGATCGCCAGCCGTAGCAGACCGGGGTGCTCCGGCGGCGGGAGCATGGACACTACGAGGTCGCCTTCGGCCAGCTCCGTCCCGAGCGCCTCGGCGGTGAACGCCCGGGTCGCCGCGCGGCCGTCGAGCCCGAGCGTGGCCAGCCGGCGGCGGGCCTTCTCCTCGGTACGCCCCCACAGCACCGTGTCGGCCCCGGAGCAGACCAGGCCGAGGCCACTGCCGGTGGACAGCCCGGTCCCGATCCAGTGCACCCGTCCGGTCGCCGGCACCAGGGCGGCGGAGTCAGTCATCGGTGCCGTCCAGCGCCGCGACGGCCTCCTCGAACCGCGCGCGGCACCGGACCCACACCGGGTCATCGGGCAGTGCGCGCAGATAGGGGGTCAGGTCCGCGGAGAACGCGGCGCTGGACTCGCGCGGCAGCAGCGAGGGCAGGTTGTCGATCGCCAGCACGTCCAGCACGGGCGGCTCGGCGCGCAGCCGGCGTACCGGCTCGGCCCAGGTGGTGATCTTGTCGTTGACCGGGAGCCGGTTGGCGTCCGAGGTGACGTCGTTGGTGACGTCGGAGACGGTCCGCAGCGTGCGGTCGGCCCGGTCCAGGTCGGCCGTGGTCAGGAACGGGGGCCCGGGGCGGTCGGCGACGATCGTGTTGACCAGGATGTCGTGGCCCAGCAGCGCGTCGCGGTCGAGCTCGCGGGTCTCCTCGACGTCCCAGGCGGTGGTGGGCATCCCGGCCACCGCGAAGGCGTCCAGGGCGCCGCGCCCGGACCGGCCGAGGGCGCCGATGACCAGCGCGCGGGCGGATCCGGACCGCCCGCGCAGCCGGGCGTCGAGCTCCGGTCGGGTCGTCGAGCGCAACGGCCGGTCGAGCTCGCCGCGGTGCTGCAGGACGGCCAGCGCGGCACCGGCGTACCCGGCCCAGTAGCCGAAGGCGACGAGCCGGCGGCCGGTGCCGTCCACCATCGCCTCGAGGTCCAGCAGCGTTCCGCCGCCGGCGACGAACCGCCGCAGCACCTCCCGGCCGCCCGCTTGCCCCTTGTAGGCGTGACCGAAGAAGACGTGCGTGTGCCGCAGCGGCCAGGTCTGTGCCGGCGGCTCCTTCAGTCCGAGCACGACGGCGTCCGCCGGCGCGTCGGGCCAGCTGCCGGCCGGGACGATCCGGCAGCCGGCCGCCACGTAGTCCTCCACCCGCGAGGCGCGCTGCGGGGCCTCCTCCACGGTGACCGCGATGCCACTGCCGACCAGCGCGGCCGCGTCGCCGGGCACGACCGGGGCGCGCTCCTCGACCGCCGAAGCCTCCTGACGCAGCCACAGATGGAGGCCGTCAGCCATGTCGTCGTCTCCCGTCCGTCCACATCGGCGCGGTGGAACGCACCGGCCCGGTCACCCACATTGTCGCCGACCCCAAGCTCCACGCCTGGTTGACGACGATCTCTGTCTCCACGGTGCGAGGTGGCCCGGGCTGGACCGGTTGTGCGGCCGCGGGATCATCGCGGCGTGAGCTGGCAGTGGGATCAGTCCCTGTACGAAGGTGCCGCGCCGCACTACGCCCGCGGGCGGGTCGCCTACCCGCGGGCCCTCGCGGACCTGCTCGCCGCCGAGCTCGGCCTCGACGGGTCCGGTCGGCTGCTGGACGTGGGCTGCGGCCCGGGATCGCTGACACTGCTGCTGGCGCCGCTGGTGGCCGAGGCGACCGGGGTCGACGCCGACCCGGGCATGATCGCCGAGGCCGAGGACCTCGCCGTACGCGCCGGGGTGCGGAACGTGCGCTGGCAGGTGCTCCGGGCCGAGGATCTCCCCGCCGGGCTCGGGACCTTCCGGCTGGTCACGTTCGCCCAGTCCTTCCACTGGATGGACCGCGACCGGGTCGCGGCCGTGGTGCACGGCATGCTCGAGCCCGGCGGGACCTGCGTGCACGTGCACGCCACCACCCACGAGGGCGTCGCCCCGCCCGGCCCGCTGCCGCACCCGGAGCCGCCGCGGGCCGCCATTGCCGAGCTCGTCCGCCGTTACCTCGGTCCGGAGCGACGTGCCGGGCAAGGAGTCCTGCCCGGCGGCACGCCCTCCGGCGAGGAAGGCATCTACCGGGTCGCCGGCTTCTCCGGCCCCCGCCGTCTCGAGCTGCCCGGTCAGCTGGTCGAACGGAGCGCGGACGAGGTGGTCGCCGCCGTCCTGTCCCTGTCCGGCTCCGCGCCGCACCTGTTCGGTCCCCGCCTCGCCGACTTCGACGCGGACCTGCGCGCGCTGCTCCGCGACACCAGCCCGACCGGCGTCTTCAGCCAGCAGATGCGGGAGATCGCCGTCGACCTCTGGACCCCCTGACCCGTCGTCACACGCCCAACGCGCGTCGCGGACGGCGGTGGGGGTGGGCCGGCCGCCTGGGGCGCCCCCGCGGTGACGGCGGCGCGCACATTTCGGTGGTCTGATCCGGGGTGCGCGGGCGAGCATGTCCGCGTGGTCAGGGGTCGGGTGTGAGGCTGCCGCTGCAGGGCGGGCTGCCGCCGGTGGACGCGGTCGCCGGCGCGGTCGTGGAGATCGCCTGTGACGAGTCCGGGTTCTCCGGCACCAACCTGCTCGGCTCGGCCACGCCGGTGATCACGCATGCCAGTGTGGACCTGCGCGCCGGCGAGGCGGGTGAGCTGATCGCGGCACTGCGGTCCGGGTTCCGGTGCTCGCTGGAAGAGGTCAAGTCCGGGCAGTTCCTTCGCGGCCCGGGAGCGGGTGCGGCGCTGGCGGACTTCCTGGCGGCGCTGAGCGGCCGGGCGCACGTCCACCTCACCGACAAGGAGTTCTTCCTCGTCACCCGGATCGTCGACCTGCTGCTCGTCGAACCGTCCTACGCGGCCGGCACCCGGTTGACCCAGGACCTCCGCCCGGCCGCTCTCGCCCTCTACCGGGCCGGGCGTGCGGCCGGTCCGGACTGGGACGCCTTCCTCGCCGCCTTCGTCGAGCTGGTCCGGATCAAGCGGCGGCGGCAGCCGGATCGCCAGCTGCTGGAGCGCTTCTTCCGGTCACGCGATGCGCTGGTGCGCGACGGGCTCGGCGCGCCGGCGGAGCGTGTGCTCGGCCAGCTCGACCGGGCCCGGGTGTGGGCCGTCCTGACCAGGATCGCGGACGACGACCGGTCGATCCCGCCGCCGCTGGAGCCGATGCTGCCGGCGCTGGCCGAGACCGTGCTGTTCTGGAGCGGCGGCCGGCGCCAGGTGCTGGTGATCCACGACGAGCAGAGCGCGCTGACCGCGGGCCGGTTGCGGCGCCTGCAGCAGGCACTGGCCGGCCGCGCCGGACAGGACGGCGCCGGGAGGTTGCCGGCCGGGGTCTCACCGCTGGCCGGCCTGGTGACCGTCGACTCCCGGGACGACCCGCGGGTGCAGGTGGCCGACCTGCTGGCCGGGGTGGCCCGGCGGTGGCCGGCGGCGGTCGACGACGGCCCGCTGGAGCCCTTCCTGTCCCCGACCTCCCTGCGCGACCCCCGGCGATGACGGCCGCGCCCCTGGGCTGCCGGCGACGCGGCCCCTGACGCCGGTATCTCCGGTGCCGCCGGTGGCTCTGAGGTGCAGAGGCTCTGCCGCTCGGCGGGCCCGCGGGGCTGGAGGACGAGATGATCGGCAGCTATCCGGAGACCCCCGCCGCTGAGCCGGCGGAGCAGCTGACCGTCGGGTCGATCGAGGCCGTACGGGGGACCTTCGCGGCGATCGACCGCACCGTCGGGACGGTCACGGCGGACTGCCGGACCGTGGCCGGGACGCTGTCCGACCTCAACGACGCGCTGGGCACGATCTCGCAGGGCAGCGGGGTGAGCCAGCAGTGGGGCGGGTTCGGCCTCATCGGCCTGCCGATCATGGGCGCCATCAAGGCGGTCAAGGGCGTCGCCGGCCAGTACGTCAAGCAGCAGACCGGCACGCCGCTGGCGACCTGGACGGAACTGGTGGCCAACTCGACCGCGCAGGTCGAGGCGTACCTGTCCGGGCTCGGGACGGTGACGGACCTCGCCGGGCGCTACTCGGCCACCGCCGGCGCCGAGGTCGATCCGCGGCAGGCAGGCGAGGACGAGGAGGTCCTGCGCGCCGTCCGCTGGCAGACCCAGGCGTGGAAGCAGGTCCTCGGCCGGGTGGCACAGCTCGGCCGGCTCGTCGACGCGATCCTGGCGGCCGACGTCGGCGAGGAGCCGGAGCCGGCGGAGCAACCCGCCGCCCCGCCCAGGCTGGCCGGGTTCTCCGGGTCGGTGCAGCGGCGGATCAAGGAGGTGCAGGGCCGGACCACCGAGCGGTCGGGCGACCTGCGCCAGTGGGTGCTGCAGCCGTTCGTCGACCTGCACGACCGCGTCCGGCAGCTGCCCGCGCTCACCGACCGGCTCGCCGGCGAGGTGGCGTTGCTGGAGGTCCTGCTCGAGCTGGAGATCGTCGAGCTGCGGGTCTGCCAGGGCGAGATCCGGCCGGCCCAGGCGAGGATCGCCCGCCTTCGGGTGGCGGCCAGCGCGCTGCTTCCCGAGCTGGCCCGGCGGCTCGCCGACGCCCGCCGGACGGCCGCCGACTACGCGACCTATCTCGACCGGCTGGACCGCGGTCGGCAGGCGGGGGAGGTCACCGAGCAGGCATACGCGGTGCTGGCCGAGGAATACCGGCAGGGTCTGCAGCAGGTGCGGGCGCAGCTGGCCGCGCTGGAGGCGGAGGCCGACCGGTGGCGGCGCGACGGCCCCGGCCTCCTGCAGGCGTGCGGGGAGTGGGTGACGGTGGAGCTGAGCGTCGTCGCCGCCCGGCGGCTGGCCGAACAGCGACAGGCGCCGGACGACCGCGCCGAGTTGCTGCTGCGGGAGCGGGCCCGGCTCGCCGAGGCCGGCCGGCTGCTGGCTGCGCTGTAGTCGCGTCAGTCCCGCGACCGTGCCTGCCACATCCCGCGGGTGATCTCGTACTCGACCTCGCCCCGGTCGGCATCCGGCAGCGCTTCCTCCCAGGGCGGGAAGTACGTGCGGACGTACCGCATGCCGATGGCCTCCATCACCCGGCGGGAACCGGCGTTCGTGGCCATGGTCTGCGCGATCACCCGGCTCTGCCCGACGGAGTCGAAGGCGTGCCGCAACAACGTGCGGGATGCCTCGCTGGCCAGGCCCTGCCGCCAGTAGCGACGGACGAGGCGGTAGCCGAGGTCGCAGACGCTGGGGTCGTCGGGCTGGTCGGGACCGTGCGCCGGCGGCAGCATCATCAGCCCGACGAACTCGCCCTCGTCCTCCCGCTCCGGCGGCGTCGTGCCGCGGGTGCCGCCGCCGGACCCGAACGCCATCCAGTAGCCCAGACCGTCGACCCTGTCAGCCAGGGCCATCCGCCGGGCATGCGAGGCCGCCACCTCGTCCCTGGACCGGGCCCGCCCCGAGATGTACCGCAGCACCTCCGGGTCGGAGTCGAGCCGGACCTCGAGGTCGAGATGCCGGTCCGCCAGCGGGACCAGCAACAGGCGCGCGGTGCGCAGAATTGGTTGCGCCATCCGAGACATCCTTGTCCGAAACGGACCGGTTGTCCAAGTCCGAGCCGAGGCCGGGCCGGCAGGTACCGCTCGGTAACACCGGCGGGTAGCCTCGACTACTCAGAGCCCGTCCCTCCAGCCGGGGTGTTGCGATGACCGCCGCCGACAGCAGGTCGCTCAAGACGGACCAGGATCAGGACGAGACGACGCGGGCGGCCGAGCCGGCCGCGGTCTCCGAGCGGGAGGCCCGGCAGACGGCCGAAGCCGCGCGGGAGGCCGAGTGGCGCAAGCCGAGCTTCGGCAAGCAGCTGTTCCTCGGCCGGCTGCGGCTGGACCTGATCGATCCGTGGCCGACCCCGTCGGCGGAGAGCGTGGCCGAAGCCGAGCGGTTCGTCGCGCGCGTCGCCGAGTACGCCGAGGCGCACATCGACAATGCGCAGATCGAGCGGGACGCCTCCATCCCCGACGACGTGCTGCGCGGCCTCGCCGACCTCGGCGCGTTCGGCATGAAGATCGACAAGAAGTACGGCGGCCTCGGGCTGTCCACCCACGGCTACTGCCAGGCGCTGACGATGCTCGCCTCGGCCAACTCCTCGGTCAGCGCGCTGCTGTCGGCGCACCAGTCGATCGGCGTGCCGCAGCCGTTGAAGCTGTTCGGCACCGAGGAGCAGAAGAGCCGGTTCCTGCCGCGGCTCGCCGCCGGCGAGATCTCCGCGTTCCTGCTCACCGAGCCGGACGTCGGCTCCGACCCGGCCCGGCTGGCCACCACGGCCGAGCCGGTCGACGGCGGCTACCGGCTCAACGGGCTGAAGCTGTGGGCGACCAACGGCACGGTCGCCGACCTGCTCGTCGTCATGGCGCAGGTGCCGCGGTCGGAGGGGCATCGCGGTGGCATCACCGCGTTCGTGGTCGAGGCCGACTCGTCCGGCATCACCGTCGAGCGGCGCAACGCCTTCCTGGGCCTGCGCGGCCTGGAGAACAGCCTCACCCGCTTCCACGACGTCTTCGTACCGGCCGAGAACGTCATCGGCCGCGAGGGCCAGGGCCTGAAGATCGCGCTGACCACGCTGAACACCGGCCGGCTGTCGCTGCCGGCCGTGTGCGTGGCCGCCGGCAAATACTGCCTGCGCGTCGCCCGGGAGTGGAGCGGCGCGCGGGTGCAATGGGGCCGGCCGGTCGGGCAGCACGAGGCGATCGCGACCAAGATCGCCTTCATCGCCGCGACGACGTACGGGCTGGAGGCCATGCTGACGCTCTCCTGCCTGCTCGCCGACGACGAGAGCAACGACATCCGCATCGAGGCCGCGCTGGTCAAGCTGTACGCGTCGGAGATGGCGTGGCGGATGGCGGACGAGACGCTGCAGATCCGCGGCGGCCGCGGCTACGAGACCGCGGAGTCCCTGGCCGCCCGGGGTGAGCGGGCGACGCCGGTCGAGCAGGTGCTGCGCGACCTGCGCATCAACCGGGTGTTCGAGGGGTCGACCGAGATCATGCATCTGTTCGTCGCCCGCGAGGCGGTCGACGCGCACCTGGCGGTGGCCGGCGACATCATCGACCCGGACGCCACCGTGGGCCGCAAGGCCAGGGCCGGCGTCAAGGCCGGCGGCTTCTACGCCCGCTGGCTGCCCGCGCTCGCGGTCGGCAAGGGTCAGCTACCGCGGGGATACGCAGAGTTCGGCCGGCTCGCCACGCACCTGCGCTACGTCGAGCGGGCGTCCCGGCGGCTGGCCCGGGACACGTTCTACGGAATGGCCCGCTGGCAGGGCCGGATGGAGCGCAAGCAGGCGTTCCTCGGCCGGGTCGTGGACATCGGCGCCGAGCTGTTCGCGATGTCGGCCGCCTGCACGCGTGCCCGCGCGGAAGGGACGGCCGAGGGCTGGGAGCTGGCCGACCTGTTCTGCCACCAGGCCCGCGTCCGCGTCGACGCGCTGTTCACCGCGCTCTGGGACAACAGCGACGCCCGGGACGCCGCCGCCGCGCGGAAGGTGCTCGACGGGCGCTACGCCTCGCTGGAGGCGGGCATCCTCGCGCACGACGACGACCGCCCCTGGGTCGCGCCCTGGTCGACCGGTCCCAGCGAAGCCACGGACGTCCGCCGGCGACTCCGCCGCTGACCGTCGCCGGCAGGGCCGGCCGCATACTTGCGCGATGGCGTTCGAGTACTCGCTGCGGGTCAGGTACATGGAGGTCGACGCGCAGGGCGTCGTCTTCAACGGCTGGTACCTGACCTACTTCGACGAGGCGATGGCCGCCTTCCTCGGCGCCCGCGGCCTGCCGTACGCGGAGATGCTCGATGCCGGCTTCGACGTCCAGCTGGTGCACTGCGAGCTGGACTGGAAGGCCGGACTGCTTTGGCAGGACGAGGTTTCGGTCGCCGTGTCGACCGCGCGGCTCGGCCGCACCAGCTTCGCGCTGGACTTCGAGACCCGCCGGGACGGCGGTCAGGTCACCTGCAGCGCCCGGACCGTGTACGTGGCCGTGGCGACCGACGGGTCCGGGAAGCGTGCCCTCCCGCCGCGACTGGTCGACGCGCTGGGGCCGCCGGCGCCGCTGCGAGGCTCAGGTCAGGAGTGCGACCGCCCGGCCTGACCGCGCGAGCACCTGCTGCAGGGCGTCGCCCGCCCAGGCGACCGTCCTCACCAGCACCGACTCGCAGACCGGCCGGAATGTCGGCGACGCGGGCGGGTATGCCGCCGCCATGAGTGAACGTGCCAGCAAACCGAACAGGAGGGGCAACCAGACGCCGAACACACCGGACCTCAGCGAGGGCGCTCCGGCCGACATCACCGAGCGTCGAAGGAGACGTCGATGACCGATCGGATCGCTGACATCTGGGGGATGCGCACACCCCACGCCGCCGGGACGCCGTGGCCGGTGCGCGTCGACGAGTACGTCGAGGCGGGAGTCCCGGTCGACGAGGTCGACTTGGTCCGGTCGGCCTGCGTGCTGTGTTCCAACGGCTGCGGGATGGACATCGGTGTCCACTCCGGACGGATCGTCGGCGTCCGCGGCCGGGCCGACGACCGCCACGAGCTGATCGCGAACGGCTGGGTCGACCGGGGCTTCGTCGACGCCCACACCCTCGGCTACGAGGAGCTGGCGAAGACCGTCGCGGACTGCCCGCCGGACCGGGTCGCCGAGATCTGCGGGGTCCCGGCCGAGGACATCGTCGCGGCGGCCCGGATCGTCGGCACCGGCAGCCGGCTGGTCTCGACCTGCCTGCAGGGGTCTACCAGTCGCACCAGGCCACCGCGTCGGCCTGTCAGGTCAACAACATCACGCTGCTGCGCGGGATGATCGGCCGGCCGGGTTGCAGCGTCTTCCAGATGAACGGGCAGTCGACCGCGCAGAACACCCGCGAGACCGGCGCCGACGGCGATTTCGTCGGCATGCGGAACTGGCAGAACCCCGAGCACGTGGCCGAGCTGGCCGCGGCCTGGAACCTCGACCCGCTGCAGATCCCGAGCTGGGCGCCGCCGACGCACGTCATGCAGATGTTCCGGTACGCCGAGGAGGGCTCGATCCGGTTCCTCTGGATCTCCGCGACGAACCCGCCGGTCTCGCTCCCCGAGCTGCACCGGATCCGGTCGATCCTCAGCCAGGACCGGCTGTTCGTCGTCGTCACCGACGCCTTCCTCACCGAGACCGCGCAGCTGGCCGACGTGGTCCTGCCCGCCGCCATCTGGGGCGAGAAGACCGGCACGTTCACCAACCACGACCGGACGGTGCACCTGTCCGAGAAGGCGGTGGAGCCGCCCGGGCAGGCCCGGCCGGACATGGAGATCTTCCTCGACTACGCGCGGCGGCTCGAGCTGACCGACAAGGACCTGCGGCGGCTCGCCCCGTTCGCGGACCGGCAGGGCGCTTCCGGTGGCGGCCGCAGCGTCGCCGACTCGACCGGCGTGGTGGAGACCGTGCGGCGCAGGAGCGGCGACCTGTTGGGCCGGTCGAAGGCGTCCGGGCTGCTGTTGCTCAAGGACCTGCGCGCCCTCTACCTCTCCGTCCAGGCGGCCGAGATCGCCTGGGTGATCCTCGTCCAGGCGGCGAAGGCGGCGCGCGATTCCGAGCTGCTCGACACCGCCAGCAGTTGCCACCAGGAGGCCGAGACGCGCGGCAAGTGGCTGCGGACCCGGATCAAGGAAGCCTCGCCGCAGGTTCTCGTCGCCGGCTAGCTCCGCCGGCCGGGGTGACCGTCTTCACGCCGGCCGGCGTGACCGCCGGCGGGTCAGGTGTTGGCGGACCGGCCGGTGAGCTTGTCCCGCGGCTGGTCGACCATGCCCACGCCGGGCCCGGCCAGCGCGGGCAGTCGCGTACGCCGTCGACTTGTCGACCTGCATGGATCGTGCCGGAGCAGGGGTACGACGCTCGGTGTGAGTTCCCAGGAGGACGCCCTGGCCGACACCGGTTCGCCCGATCACGGGAGGACGGAGGAGCCGATAGACGCGCTGCTGCGCGAGGCGCACCTCGTCGGGCCGCACCAGGTCGCCGGTCTGCTGCGCCGGCACGCCGCCGCGCTGGGACTCACCGATGCGCTGGTATACCTGGCAGACCTGCAGCAGACGGTCCTGCTGCCGGTGGTGGAACCGGCCGGCCCCGGTATGGACCGGCAGCTGAACCCGCTCGGCGTCGATTCGACCCTGGCCGGCCGCTGCTACCAGCACCTGGAGATGGTCCAGCAGCCGACGATGGAGGGCGTCCGGGTGTGGATGCCGCTGCTCGACGGAGCCGAGCGGCTCGGCGTTCTCGGCGTCACGGTCGCCGCGGCGGCCGACCTGGAGCGGGACGGCGGGTGGCTGACGACCCAGCTGCACCGGTTCGCCGCGGTCGCCGCGGAAGTGGTGATGTCGAGGACGCTGTACGGGGACACGCTCGTCCGGATCCGCCGCCGCCGGGAGCTCGGGCTGGCGGCCGAGCTGCAGTGGGGGCTGCTGCCGCCGCTGACCTTCGCCTGCCCCGAGGTGACGGTGGCCGGCGCGCTCGAGCCGGCGTACGAGGTGGCCGGCGACTCGCTCGACTACGCCGTCGACGCCGGCAGCGCGCGGTTCGCCGTCTTCGACGGGATGGGCCACGGACTGCACAGCGCCCAGCTGACCGCGCTGGCCGTCGCCGCGTACCGCAACGCCCGGCGGGCCGACATGTCGCTGATCGACACCATCGAGGCGATCGATCTCGCCGTCAGCACCGCGCACCCCGGATCGTTCGTCACCGCGGTGATCGCCCAGCTCGACACCGACACCGGCCTGCTCAGCTGGGTCAACGTGGGACATCCCGAGCCGATGCTGCTGCGCGATCGCCGGGCGGTCAAATCCCTGCACAACATGCCGACCCTGCCGTTCGGGATCAGCCGCGCGCTCGGGCGGGAGGTCGCCGTGCACATCCGGACCGAACAGCTCGAGCCGGGGGACCGACTGCTGCTCTACACCGACGGCATCACCGACATCCGCTCCCCGGACGGTGAGTTCTTCGACGTCCACCGGCTGCTCGACCTGCTCGCCGCCAACCTCGCCGCGCGCCTGCCGATCCCGGAGACCATGCGGCGGCTCGTCCGTTCCCTGCTCGACCACCAGCAGGGCCCGCTCAGCGACGACGCGACGATGTTGCTGGTCGAATGGCGCAGCGGCAACGAGCGAACCGTGCTCCCGTCCTGACGGCGCGCCCAGTGCCGGGTGCTGCCCCTGCGCGCGACGGGCCGGCGTGGTCGCTCGGGCCCGGTGGGCAAGGTGGGTTCGAGGTGGCGCCGGCGGGTAGCCCGTCGTCATGGCATTCCAGGTGACCGAGGTGCAGAAGGCGCTCAAGGGCGCCGACTACCCGATGAACGGCGACCAGCTCGCCGACCTGGCCAGGTCGAACGGCGCCGGCCAGGAACTGGTCGAGGCGCTGCGTGGCGTCGGGCAGGTCGACGGACCCAACGCGGTGATGAAGGAACTGAAGGGCGATCTGGGCGGCTCAGCCTGACCGACGAGCCCTAGCGCAGCCGGACTCCGTCCGGGGACCAGCTGGCGACCCGGGACCACGGGACGACGGTGGACCGGCCGTGCAGGCGGCGCATGCCGCGGAGCAGGGCCGGCGAGCGCTTCACCTGGTGGAAGCGGTCCAGCCCGGCGGCGGTCTCCGCGAGGTCACGGGCGGTCGAGGTCATGGCAGCCGTGTCGCTGCGCCGGGCCTGGATCCACCTCACCCGGGTCACCACCCCGGCAGAGCAGGAAGAATGCCAGCGCACCGAGCAGCAACAGGAACTCCACCCACGCCGCCAGCAGCACGAGGCCGTCGGTCAGGTGCCTTGTCTTCCCTCTCGTGATCACCGGAAACGGGCCGCTGCCAGCACGTCGGCAGGCCGGCGGCCGGGTCAGAGGTCGAGCGGGAGGGCGACGAGCTCGGCCCGGGAGGTGACGCCGAGCTTGCTGAACAGGTTGCGCAGGTGGAAGTCGACCGTGCGGGGGCTGACGAACAGCTGCGCGGCGGCGTCCCGATTGGACAGTCCCTGCCGGACCAGCGTCGCGACCTGGCGCTCCTGCGGCGTGAGGTCGGTGGCGGTGGAGACGTCCCGGCGGCGGGTCGTCTCCCCGGACGCGCGCAGCTCCTGCGCGGCCCGCTCAGCCAAGGGGCCGGCGCCGAGCTCGTCGAACAGGGCGACGGCGGCGCGCAGGTGGTCGCGGGCGTCGACCCGCCGGCGGGCCCGGCGCAGGTACTCGCCGAAGGCGAGCTGCGTGCGGGCCCGGTCGGCCCGCCGCGGGGAGTCGGCGTGCGCGGCGAGCGCCCGCTCGAAATGGGCCTCGGCGTCGCTGCCGTCGGCGAGCAGCGCACGTCCGTGCTCCACGGCGGCCACGGCGGCCGGCACGCCCGTGCCCGCCGCGAAGTCGGCGAGCTCGTCGACCCAGTCGCAGGCCAGGTCGAGGCGGCCGGCGCGGACCGCGAGGTCCAGCAGGTCGTAGCCGGCCAGGCGGCGCACCGGCGGCTCGCTGATCTGCTCCAGGTGGTGCAGCGCGGTCGCCGGTTGCCCGGCAGCGCGCAGTCCGCGCGCCCAGTGCGTCAGGCCGAGCACGAGCCCGTCGGTGATGCCGATCGGATGCCTGCCCCGGATCTCCGCGACGTCGGCCAGATGGCGATCGGCGGCGGCGTCCCCGCGCAGGGCCGCGACCAGGGCCAGCTCGGCGGTGGGGAGCGCGGTCAGGCCGGGATGGCCGGTGCTCGCGGCCAGCGGCAGCGCCTCGGCGGCGGCGCCGGCGGCCCTCGACCAGCCGCCGGTCGCGAGCTGGAACAGGAAGCCGCGGGTGAGCGCGTGCTCGGCCATGGTGAGCGCCCCGGCGCTGCGGGCCGCGGTCAGCTGCTGCTCGTGCAGCCGCAGCCCGCGCTCGTCGTCGTCGATCAGCATCGCGGCGATGCCGAGGTTCGGCTGCAGCACGTGGTCGTCCGGCGGTTCCGGGTCGGTCAGCGCGTACGCGGTCCGGAACGACCCGGCCGCGACGGCCCACTGCCGGCGGGCGACGGCGAGGAACCCGTGCAGCAGCGCGTCCGCGGCCCGTACCCGCGCGGGTGCGTCGGCAGCCGGCGGAGGTACGAGCGCCGCCGGGTCGACCCGGCGGCCCGACCGCCCGCCGAACGCGGCCAGCGCCGCGGCCAGCATCGCCAGCTGCCGCGCCACCGCCTGGTCGGCGCCAGCGGCGACCTGGGCGGCCTGCAGGATCAGGTCGTAGCCGTCGTTGAGCGAGCGGGTGTTCCACTCGATCTGCCCCTGCAGGGTCAGCAGCTGCGCCCGCAGCAGCGGGTCGGTCACGTCGGCCGCCGCGGCGCTCGCCAGCGCCGTGGCCCGGGACGGGTGCGCGCCGAGCCAGGCGGAGGACGCCGCCAGGTACAGCCGCCGTCCCCGGTCCCCGCTGCCGGCGGTGAGCTCCGCGGCGCGGGCCCAGGCCGCGGCCGCCGCCTCGTGCCCGCCGCGGCCGGCCGCGCGCTCGGCCACCGCGTCGAGGGCGCTGACCACCTCGGCGCCGGGGCGGTCCGCCGCGGCGGCAAGGTGCCAGGCGCGCCGGTCCGGGTCGCCGCCGAGCACCTCGGCCAGCGCCCGGTGGGCCGCCCGGCGCTGCGGGCTGGTGGCCGCCCCGTAGACCGCGGACCGCACCAGCGGGTGGTAGAGGGCCAGGACGTCGCCGTCGACCTGCAGCAGGCCGGCCCGCTCGGCCGCCTCCAGGGCGTCGTCGCCGGCGCCGAGCCGGTCGGCCGCGTCGCGGACGACGGTCAGCCGGCCGGTGTCGTCGGCCGCGGCGGCGAGCAGGAACCGCTGCGCCGGCTCGTCCAGCCGCCGGTACCGGTCCAGGAACCCGCGCTCCACGCCGCCGGTGAGCGGCAGCGGCGCCGGCAGCGGCGCCCGGCCGGCCAGCTGGTCGGGCGACAGCACGCCGGCCAGCTCGACCAGGGCGAGCGGGTTCCCGGCGGTGCCGGCCACCAGCTGGTCGCGCACGGCCGGATCGACCGCACCGCCGGCCCGCGCGGCCAGCAGCGCGGCGGCGGCGTCCCCGGCGACGCCGCCGAGCACGACGGTCGGCAGGTCGGGGACCTCGAACCCGTACCCGTCGCCGTCCCGGGCGGCGAACAGCAGCGCGATCCGCTCCACCTGCAGGCGGCGGGCCACGAACAGCAGCGCCGCCGACGAGGTGTCGTCGAGCCAGTGCGCGTCGTCGACCACGAGCAGGACCGGGCTGTCCTCGGCGGCGTCGGCGAGCAGGCTCAGCGTGCCGAGGAAGGCGAGGAACCGGTCGCCCTCGCCCTCCGCCGCGCCGAGCACCGCGCGCAGTGCGTTCCGCTGCGGGACGGGCAACGCCTCGGCCCGGTCCCGCAGCGGCCACAGCAGCCGCTGCAGCGCCGCGAACGCCAGCGGCGACTCCGACTCGACGCCGGAGGTCCGCAGCACCCGCATCCCGGTCGCGCCGGCCACCGCGTCGGCCAGCAGCGTCGACTTGCCCGAGCCGGCGACCCCGCTGACCACCAGCGACCCGCCGGACCCGGCGCGGGCGGCGTCGAGCAGCGCGGCGATCGCCGCCCGCTCCTCGTCCCGTCCGGCCAGCACGCGCTCGACCGTACGGCGGCCCGACCATCCCGGCGAAATCGCCGGTGCGACCGGGTGCGCCCGGCGGCGACGGTGGCGGAGCACCACGCACCCGTCCGTGAGGAGGACACCATGGCCAGCCACGCCACCGTCGAACCGTCAGCGCAGCGGCACGGCGAACCCCGCCGCCCGTGGACGGTGTTCGGCCTGATGATCGCCGCCCAGATCATGGTCATCATCGACGTGTCCGTCGTGAACGTCGCGCTGCCGTCGATCAGCGACGGCCTGCACCTGTCCGCGACCGACTACCAGTGGACGGTCAGCGCGTACGTGCTGCTGTCCGGTGGGCTGCTGCTGCTCGGCGGGCGCATCGCCGACCTGCTCAACCGGCGGCGGGCGTTCCTGGCCGGCGTCGGACTGTTCACCACCGCCTCGCTGGCGAGCGGGCTCGCGCAGAGCCCGATCGAGCTGATCGTGGCGCGGGCGGCGCAGGGCGCCGGTGCCGCGCTGCTCACGCCGGCCGCGCTGTCGATCATCATGACCGCGTACGCCGGCCGGCAGCGGCAGAGCGCGCTGGCCGTCTGGGGCACGGTCGGCAGCCTGGGCATCGCCGCCGGGGTGCTGTTCGGCGGTGCGCTGACCAGCGCCCTCGGCTGGCGGGCGGTCTTCTTCATCAACGTGCCCATCGGTGTCGCCGTCGTCGTCGGCACGCTGCGTGCCGTCGCCCGCGGCGGCTCGCAGCCGGGCGCGCTCCGCCGCCTCGACGTGCCCGGCGCGCTGACCCTGGTCACCGGGCTGCTGGCGCTGGTGTTCGGCATCGAGTCGACCCGCTCCGCCGGCTGGACCGCTCCCCGCACCGCGCTGGCCTTCGCCGCCGCGGCCGTGCTGCTGGTCAGCTTCACCCGGCTCGAGCGCCGCGCCGCCGACCCGCTGGTGCCGCCGGCGACCTGGCGGATCCGGTCGCTGGTCTCCGCCTCGGCGGTGATGGCCGGCGTCACCGGCGTCGTCGTCGGCGCGATCTTCCTGTCCTCGCTCTACCTGCAGGACATCGTCGGCGCGTCCCCGATCGTGGCCGGGCTGGAGTTCCTGCCGCTGGCCGGCGCGATCACCCTCGCCGCCGCCGCGGCCTCGAAGGTCATCGCCCACCTCGGCGCCCGCCCGCTGATCCTCGGCGGCCTGGTGGTCATGACCGCGGGCGTGCTCCTGCTCGCCGCCAACGCCGGCGGCACCTCGTACGCGGCGGACGTGCTGCCCGGCTTCCTGCTCGTCGGCGCCGGCGTCGGGCCGATGTTCGTGGCCATCACGGTCGCCGCGATGAGCGACGTGCCGGCGGAGCGGTCCGGCCTGGCCAGCGGGCTGATGATGACCGGGCACGAGATCGGCGCCGCCCTCGGCGTGGCCGCGCTCACCGCCGTCGCCGGCGACCTCGCCACCTCTGCCGGCCTCGTCGACGGGTACGCGCGGGCCTTCACGGCGACCGCGGGCGTGCTCGCCGCACTGTTCCTGCTCACCCTGCTCGCCGTGCCCGCCGGCAAGCGGCCGGCCGGTGCCGTCGCGCACGGCCACTGAGCCCGGCCCGGCGGCGAACCTGGCGATTTCCCCGGTCTGCGCACCGGGCCGCGGCGGCGACGCTGCCCCCGACGTTGCACCCCGACGTTGCACTCCGACCTTGCACCCCGACCTTGCACCCCGACCGGATCCGAATCCACCGAAGGAGTCCCCATGCTGAACGGCACGCCGCACACCTTCGTCGGCGCCACCGCCTTCCAGGTCACCGGCATGACCTGCGCGCACTGCCAGCGCGCGGTCAACGACGAGATCGCCGCCGTCGACGGCGTCGACACCGTCTCCGTCGACCTGGCCAGCGGCACGGTCACCGTCACCGCCGCCCGCCCGGTGGACCGGGCCGACATCGCCGCCGCGGTCGACGAGGCCGGCTACTCGCTGCGGTCCTGACCGCACCGCACGCTTCCGAGGAGATCCCATGCCCCCCTTCCTTCCGCCCGGGTCCGCGACCCCCGCGCACCGGCTGGCCGCCCGCGCCGTGGACGTGGTGAAGACCTACGGCTCCGGCGAGGGCGCGGTGCACGCGCTGGCCGGCGCGAGCGCCGGGTCGCCGCGGTCGACCAGGTGCTCGGGCTGATCACGGTCCTGCTGGGCTTCGCCGTGCTGATCGCGCTGCTCGGCATCACCAACACGCTGGCGCTCTCGATCGTCGAGCGCACCCGCGAGATCGGGCTGCTGCGGGCGGTCGGCATGACCCGGCGGCAGCTGTCCTGGATGATCCGCGCCGAGGCGGTGCTGGTCGCCGCCGTGGCCGCCGTGGTCGGCCTCGGCCTCGGGCTCGGACTGGCCGCGGCCACCCTGGCCGGGCTCAGCTCCGACACCCCGTTCCTGCTGCGCGTCCCGGCCGGGCAGCTGGCGGCGGTCGCCGCCGTCGCCGTCCTCGCCGGTCTCGCCGCCGGCCTGCTGCCGGCCCGGCGCGCCGGCCGGCTCGACGTCCTCACGGCGATCGCCGGGACCTGACCGGCGAACCCGGCGATTTTCCCGGTCCGAGCCGCCCGCCCGCCGCCGAGGCTCGACAGCGACCCCACGACGACCGCGTCCGATCAGGAGACCGACCATGACGACGACCGCGCCCCCTCCGGCCGCCTGCACGCTCGAGATCGGCGGCATGACCTGCGCCTCGTGCGTGCGGCGGGTGGAGAAGGCCCTCGCCCGCATCGACGGTGTCAGCGGCGCCGAGGTCAACCTGGCCACCGAGGTGGCCACCGTGCGGTTCGACCCGCAGGCGGTCGGGCTGGACGAGCTGGCCGCCGCCGTCGCCCGCGCCGGCTACACGGCGACGCCGCGCCGGGAGGCCGAGCCGGCGGCGGCCGTGCCGGCCGGCTCCGGCGCCGGCGCCGGCGACCCGGCCGGGGACGCGCAGCTGACCGCGCTCAAGCGGAAGTGGCAGGTCACCCTGGCCGTCGGGCTCGGTCTGATGGTGCTGATGTACGTGCCGCTCTACCTCGACGCGATGGACTGGCTGATGCCGGCGATCCTGGTCGTCGCCACCGTCGTCCAGTTCTGGGCCGGCAAGGACATCTACCGGGCGGCCTGGGTCGCCGCCAGGCACGGCGCCACCACGATGAACACCCTCGTCGCGCTCGGCACCGGGGTGGCGTACGGCTACAGCGCGTTCGTCACGCTGTGGCCGGCCGCCGCCGAGCGGTGGGGGCTGCCGCTGCACGTCTACTTCGAGACGTCGCTGGTGATCCTCGCGCTGGTGCTGGCCGGCCGGTGGATGGAGGACCGGGCCAAGAAGCGCACCGCGGCGGCGATCACCGCCCTGGTCGGGCTCACGCCGAAGACCGCGCGGGCGCTCCGCGGCGGCGCCGAGGTGGACGTCCCGGTCGAGCAGGTCGTCGTCGGCGACCTGGTGCGGATCCGGCCGGGGGAGAAGGTGCCGGTCGACGGCGTCGTCACGGACGGCGCGACCGCGGTCGACGAGAGCATGCTCACCGGCGAGAGCCTGCCGGTGGACAAGGCCGCCGGCGACCAGGTCATCGGCGCCACCCTCAACCGCACCGGCACGGTGG
>Ga0207683_10001027_pt1 | contig 25443 bp, 21 predicted proteins | sample KBSM73metaG_FD_184333 | JGI IMG/M metagenome (GOLD analysis project Ga0207683, IMG submission 184333) | Miscanthus rhizosphere microbial communities from Kellogg Biological Station, Michigan, USA - KBS M7-3 metaG (SPAdes) (version 2) | ecosystem: Host-associated > Plants > Roots > Rhizosphere >... | reverse complement strand
GAGGGTGCGCGATGCTTGCGAGCGGGTCTCGAGCGTGTGGTCGAGCGCGCAGGCTCGGCGGGCGACCTCGCCGCGCGCCGCGTGCGCAGCATCTGACGATTCGAGTCCGTCAAATGGCACTCGTGGCGGGTGTCATTTGGACTCGGAAGGTCGCAGATCGCCTCAGCTCGCCGACTTCCTTGATCTGGAAGATCGAAAGATCAGGGGAGTCGGCGGGCGGAGAGCTCGAGGCGTTCTGGTCTCAGGCGACTGGGCGGGTTGTGGACCGCGTCAAATGACACGGGCGGCGAGTGCCATTTGGGCGATCGGCACAAACCAGCCCCAGGGCGGCACAGTCGCGTGCGACCACGCCGTGGCAGGCTCGCCGCATGACTCGTCTGCCCTCTCTCTACAAGGCCCGCGGCTTGCCGGTGAAGATGCCGATCTGCGCGATCTGCCTCGACCGTACGCGCGGTACGACGCTCGAGCGCGAGCTTACTCACGGCGTTCGCATCTGGCTGTGCGAGGGGCATCATTCGGTTGCGTTCATGCGATCGAACGCCGGACGGGACTTCGCCGTGACGCTCATGCGCACCTGGCGTGCGCACGGGTGTCTCACGCGGGCGCGGTCGCGTGCACTCGAGCATCACGTCAATGCGGTGCGTGCGCTCGGTCGCCCGGTCGTGCGGAAGCGGCCCGGGTCGTACGCCTGGCCTCGCCTTCGCCTGGATGCCGAGGCCTGCTTCGCGCGCGGTGAGCGCGTGTTGGCGACGATCCTGCGGCTGCGCGAGCGGCATGCGGCGGATCACGCGACGGTTCCGAGCGTTCGCACGATGCGGCGGTGGTTCGCTCAGAGTCGCTGGATGCGGTTGCCGCCTGCGCTCGTCACCTGACTGATCCGCCCGCCCGGCCCGCCTGCTCGGGCGATGGCGGTATCTTCGATGCGTGCCGCTGGCCTCGATACCGAGCCCGTCCGATCCGTTCATCTTCCATCTCGGCCCGCTGGCACCCCGCTGGTACGGCGTGCTGCTGGCGGTCGGGATCGTCGTCGCGATCCTCGTCACGCGGCAGCAGTTGCGGCTGCGCGGCCGCGATCCGGCGCTGGCCGGCGAGGTTGCGATCTGGGCGGTGCCGTTCGGCGTCGTGGGAGCGCGCCTCTACCACGTCGTCACCGACTGGTCGGCGTTCTCGGGTCACCTGGGGGACATCCCGCTGATCCAGCAGGGAGGCCTCGGCATCTACGGGGCGATCATCGGGGGTGCCATCGGTGCTGCGATCGGCGCGCGCCGATACGGCGTCCCGCTGCTCGTGATCCTGGACTGCACAGCGCCCGGGACGGCGCTCGCCCAGGCGATCGGGCGCTTCGGCAACTACGCCAACCAGGAGCTCTTCGGCGGGCCAACGAACCTGCCCTGGGGACTCGAGATCGACCCGGCCAACCGCCCGGCCAAGTACCTGGACGACGCGACCTTCCACCCGACGTTCCTGTACGAGGCGATCTGGAACCTGATCGTGATGGCGATCCTGCTGCGGGTCGCGCGGAGGTGGCAGCGCTACCCGCCGGGCTACGTGCTCGCGCTCTACCTGGCGCTCTACTCGCTGGGGCGCTTCTTCGTCGAGGGCCTGCGCGTCGACCCCGCGCACGAGATCGGCCCCTTCCGGCTCAACCAGGTCGTCGCCGCGACAGTGTTCGCGTGCTCGCTGGTCGTGCTCCTGCGCATGCGACGCCGGTCAAGCAGCGCGTAGCTGGCCGGGCGCGGGTGCCTGGCCCTCGACCGACGGCCGCGGAGGGACGATCACACGCACCGTGCAGCCGCCGCCGCTCGTCTCCTCGAACGTCATCGTGCCGCCGACGCCCCAGGCGCGCTCGCGCATCGCATCGACGCCGCGGTGCATGCCGCCCCGCTGCAACTCCTCCTCGTGCGCGCCGCGGCCGTTGTCGGCGATGCAGAGCTCGATCCCGCCCTTCTCGAGCGTGCGCGCGACCACATCGATGCGCGATCCGCCTGCGTGCTTGACGGCGTTGGTCGTCGCCTCCTGCGCGATGCGGTAGAGCGAGACCTGCGCCTGCCGGTCGAGTGCGTCGATGGCCGTCGCGTCGACGACGATCTCGATCTTGTGCGATTCGGAGAGCTGCCCGGCGAGCTCGCAGAACGCAGCGGTGAAGCCGTGGTCGCGCAGCGTGATCGGCTCGAGCGCGAACGTGAGGGTGCGGAGCGAGCGGACGACGCCGCGGCAGTGCTCCAGGGCGCGGTTGAGCGAGCTCAGGCCCTGAGCGACCTCGCCGGCCTCGATCGTGTCGTGCGCGGCCTGGACGATCAGCCCGATGCCGGCGATGCTCTGCTGCGGTCCGTCGTGCAGCGCCAGCGCCAGCCGGCGGCGCTCGCCCTCCTCCACGCGCAGGAGCCGGTCGGACAGCCGTCCGCGCTCGCGCTCGCGCAGCTCGGCCTCGACCCGCAGGGTCTCGGCGAGGGTGAAGAGGCGCGCGTTGTGCGCGGTACGCACGGCGGCGGCGGCGAACACGCGCAGCTGCGCTCGCTCGACGGCGCTGAAGGGCGCATCCGAGCTGCGCAGCACGGCCAGCGCGCCGCCCTGCAAGGACGGTACCGGCAGAGGAGTGACCTCCACGCAGCCGCCGTGGGCCTCGGTGAGCGCCGCGGCCAGGTCGGTGGCGCTGACGGCATCCAGCGCGGCCGGCCGCCAGGCCTGACCGAGCGGTGCGCTCGTGACGACGGTACAGCGGTTGTCCGTGCGCTCGAGCACGAGCCCGCAGTCGGCCGAGACGAGCTCGACGGCCTCCTCGGCGATGCGCTCGAGCAGACGGCCCTCGTCGAGCTCGTCCGTGAGCCCGGTCGTGGCCGCCAGCAGGCGGTCGAGCGCATCGGCCTGCGCGCTCAGCTGCTCGCGCAGTGCCCGCTCGGCCTCGACGTTGCGCTCTGCCCGCTGACGCGAGCCACGGGCACGCAGGGCGAGCGCCCCGAGCACGCCCAGGGCGATCGCAAGCAGCACGTCCAGGACGATCTCGTGGACGCTCACGTCCGCTCGATCCGGCCGTGCACCTTCGTCACTACTCGATGATCGATTCGCGCAGGGCGATCGCGACGGCCTGCGTGCGGTTGTCGGCCTCGAGCTTCGCGAGGATGTGCCGCACGTGGCTCTTGACCGTCTCCTGGCTGATGAAGAGCTTCTGGGCGACGTCCGCGTTGGACATCCCATCGGCCAGCAGCTGCAGGATCTCGCGCTCGCGGCCCGTGATCAGGCTCTCACGCGAGAGCTCGAGGAGGGACGGCGCCAAGGCGGGGTCGATGAAGTCTTCACCGCGTGCGACGCGGTCGATTGCGCGCACGATCGTGTCGTGTCCGGCTTCCTTGAGCACGTAGCCCCGTGCGCCGGCCTCACGGCCGCGCTGCAGGAGGTTGCGCTCGGCATGCGCCGTGAACAGCACCACGGCGGTGCCGGGGACGCGATCGCGGATGCGGCTGGCGGCGGTGACGCCGTCGACGTTGCCCATGCGCACGTCCATGAGGACGACGGCCGGGCGGCGGCGCTCGGCGAGCACGACGGCTGCCTCGCCGTCGCTCGCCTCGCCGACCACACGAATGTTGGGTTCGCGAGAGAGCGCCATGCGCAGACCCTCGCGAACGATCTCATGGTCGTCGGCGATCAGGCAGGTAATGGGCTGGTCTGTGCTGGTCACGTTGCGTATCCCCCAAGGCGGGCGTCGGCGCTGCTCTCTCCGATCCCCCTATCGGCAGCCGTCCGGAAATCGTTAGTGTTGATTCCACGCGCAGCACATTTAGATTGTATTAACCGCTTTGCAAAAGCTGGCATGCCGCGCACCAATGCACCGTGCGGGCCTCGTCGCCCTGTCCCCTGCGGCGCACGATTGCGCCGCAGCGCGGGCAGGCTTTGCGCCCGTAGATCGCCCGTGGCAGGGCACCTCCAGACTGCACGCCCGCCTGCAGGATCTGCCGCGACTGCTCGAAGAGCCCTCTCAGTGCCTCGTCCGAGACGCTGCCGAGCGGCGCCCACGGATCGATCCGCAGCGCGTACAGCGCCTCGCAGCGCACGACGTTGCCGATGCCGGCGGAGACGGTCTGATCGAGCAGCACCTCGCCGACCGCACGTGACGGCGACGAGCGCTCGCGGGCACGCCGGACTGCAACGGCGATCTTCGGATCGTCGTCGAGCAGATCGGGCCCGAGGCTGCGCAGGGCGGGATGGAGGGCGACGCGCGCACGGTCGAGCAACTCGAGCACCGGTCCGCCGAACTGCACCGCGCAGGTTGCGTTCGCGCTCAGCGCCAGCCAGGCGCTGCGGGGCGAGCGGGCCCACGGCTGTCCCTCCGCATAGACGTGCCAGGCGCCGGTCATGCGCAGGTGCGAGTGGAGGATGCGACCGTTGTCGAAGGCTGCGAGCAGATGCTTGCCCCGTGCCTCCACCGACTCCAGCACGCGGCCGTCCAGCGCATCCGCGAGTCCGTGGGGCGACTGGTAGCCGGGTCCCTGTGCGGCCACCCGATGGCCGACGAGTGGCGCCATGCGCAGCGCCGCGAGCTCGAGATTGTGCCCCTCGGGCAGGGCTAGCGCCTCGCGCGCAGCGTCAGGCGCTTCGGGCCTGCAACGAATCCTGCGGCCTTGAACGCGTCTGCCGATGGGGACGCGGTCGCGGCCTCGCCGTCGATACGCTCGAGCTGTAGCGAGCCCGCGCGACCCTCCAGCGATGCGGTGGCGAGAGCTTCCGCGACCGCCGCCCAGTCACCGGGCTCGAGTGGCTGCAGCGAAAGCAGGGTGCGAGCTCCGCGCTCGAGGAACGCGAGCGGCTCGCCGTTGCGCAGCACGACCAGCGCGCCTGCGGCGCGCGAGGCACGGCCCGCGGCGCGCGCCGGCCAGCGCAGGGCGATGCCGTAGGGGTTTGCGGGATCGCTCGCGGCCAGCGCGATGGCCCGGGCGTCCGCGGCGGGATCGCGCACCTCCCGCAGACGCTCGATCGCACCCGGGAGCGCATGCTGGGCGCCGCCCAGCCCGTCGACGAGGTAGCCACGCCGAGAGACCCCGAGCGTCTCGAGCTCACCGAGCGCTCGCCGCAAGCCCGCAGGGCCTCCGGGGACGCCCTCGGAGACGATGGCTGCGCGCACGAGCACGCCGTGGCGCTCCAGCAGCAGCTCGGCGAGCGCGCGGCGCCGGTCGGCCTCCTCGATCGGCACCGCCAGGAGTGGGGCGGTCGGGGCCCAGCGGCCCAGTGCCGCGCCGCGCAGCGGCGGGCGGCGGCGCGTGAGCCTGCGGGTCCCGGCGCGTGGTGCGAGCGTCCGCGGGGCCGCGGCGCGGCGCGTGCGCCGGAGCGGTTCCCAGGCGTCGTTCGTGGCTTCGCCTGAGGCCACAAGCCGCCAGAGCGCTTCGACGACCTCTGTTTCGGGCAGCCCCGTCTCCGCGCACAGCTCGGCGAGATGGCGCGCGCCGGCCAGCGCCGCGCGCACGGCCTCGGAGACGGGATCTGCGGGCGCGGGCGCCTGGCCTCCGGGCGGTCCGAGCAACGCCGCGTCCTCCCGGAAGGAGATCGCCACGCGCCCGGAATCGGCTCCCAGCCACACGACCTCGCCGCTCGTGCAGAGCTGGTCGAGCAGCTCGGGCCGATAGTCCATCCGCAGCGGCAGCACCTGCCGCTCCCAGACCTCGGGCGCGAGCGGGAGGCGCTGGAGCGGGAAGAGCACCTCGCGCAGCCGGTCGACGCCGCCGCGGCCCTTGCGCCCGACGCCATGCCAGGCCGGCAGGAAGCGCGCCAGCGCGGGCTGCTCGACCGCCTCCACCTCACGGCGCAGCCGCGCGACCGACGCGCGGCGGATGCGGCGCAGCACCTCGACGTCGCACCACTCGCGGCCGCTTCCGCCGGGACGCAGGGCGCCGCGCACGAGGATGCCCTCCCGCTCGAGCGCTGCGAGCTCGCGCTCTGCGACCGCCGGCTCGAGGTCGTAGCGGCCCGCGAGCGCCGCCACCGGGAACGGTCCCCGCCAACGGGCGTAGCGGCGCACGAGCGAGCGCAGCGCGTCGGGCACGGGCTCGAGGAACGCCGCGGGAATGCCGCCGGGCGGCATCGCGCCGAGTGCGTCGCGGTAGCGGCCCATGTCCTCGGCGGCGATCAGCCGGTCCTGCCCGCCGATGCGCACGCGCAGGGCGCGGCGGTCGCCGAGCAGGTCGGCCGCTGCCTGCGCTGCGTCGCCGGGCAGACGCGCCGGCAGCTCGGACTCGGCCAGATCGCCCACGCGGCGCAGCAGGTCGTGCAGCGCGTCGGCGCCGCCGCGGCGCTCGCTGCCGAGCTCCAGCTCGACCTGTTCCAGCGCGTCGGCGTCCAGGAGGTCGCGCAGCTCGTCCGATCCCGCCAGCTCGCGCAGGAGGTCGCGATCGAGCGTGAGCGCCGCAACCCGCCGCTCGGCTGCCGGCGCGTCGTCCTCGTACAGGTACTGCGCGACGTACTCGAAGTTGAGCGAGGCGGCGAACGGCGATGCCGTCTGCGATTCGACTGCGACGAGCTGGCGCGTGCCGTCCCGCAGCCCGCCCAGCAACTCGCGCAGCGAGACCAGGTCGAAGTGGTCCGCCAGCAGCTCGCGGTAGGTCTCGAGCAGGATCGGGAACGAGCCGTAGCGCTCGGCGACCGCGAGCAACGACTGCGCGCGCAGCCGCTGCTGCCAGAGGGGTGTGCGCTGCCCTGGTCGCCTGCGCGGGATCAGCAGGGCGCGCGCGGCGCTCTCGCGGAAGCGCGCGCCGAACAGCGACGAGCCCCCGAGCTCGCCGACGACGAGATCCTCGATGCGATCCGGGTCGATCGCCACGAGCTCGTCCGGCGGCAGCGAGTCGGCATCGGGCAGGTGGAGGATGATCCCGTCGTCCGACCACAGCGCATGCGTCTCGATGCCGTGCTGCTCGCGCAGCAGCGCTCGCAGCGCGAGTCCCCAGGGCGCGTGCACGCGAGCACCGAAGGGCGAGAGCACGCACAGGCGCCAGTCGCCGATCTCGTCGCGGAAGCGCTCGACGACGATCGTGCGATCCGAGGGCAGGACGCCGGTGGCAGTCTCCTGCTCGCGCAGATACTCCACGAGCGTGCGGGCGGCGCGCTCGTCGCACGCGTGCAGGCCGGTCAGGCGCTGCATCGCGCTCTCGTCGTCGAGCGCCGCGAGCTCGCGCTGGAGCCGCCCGACGGCGCGCCCGAGCTCGACGGGGCGGCCGGCCTGCTCGCCCTTCCAGAACGGAACCTGTGCGGGCTGGCCGGGCGCGGGGGAGACGATCACGCGATCGCGCTCGATCTGCTCGATGCGCCACGCCGATGCGCCCAGGAGGAAGACCTGGCCTTCGCGCGCCTCGTGCACCATCTCCTCGTCGAGCTCGCCGACGCGCCCGCCGCCGTCGACGAGGAACACGCCGTAGAGACCGCGGTCGGGGATCGTGCCCGCGTTCGCGATGGCGATGCGCTGGGCGCCTTCGCGCGCGCGCAGCACGCCCGTCGTGCGCTCCCAGACGATGCGCGGCCGCAGCTCCGCGAACTCGTCCGACGGGTAGCGCCCGGCCAGCAGGTCGAGCACGTTCTCGAGTTGCTCGCGCGTGAGCTCGCGGTACGGATAGGCACGCCTGAGCAAGTCGTGCAGCGACTCGATCTGTAGCTCCTCGACCGAGGCCATGGCGACGATCTGCTGGCACAGCACGTCGAGCGGGATGCGCGGCACTCGCGTGTGCTCGACCTCGCCCTCGAGCATGCCGCGTGCGACGGCTGCCGTCTCGACGAGCTCGCCGCGGAAGCGCGGGTAGATGCGTCCGCGCGATGGCATGCCGACGCTGTGGCCGGCGCGGCCGACTCGCTGCAGCCCGCTCGCGACCGAGCCGGGTGAGGAGACCTGCACGACGAGATCGACGGCTCCCATGTCGATGCCGAGCTCGAGCGACGAGGTGGCGACGATGCACGGCAGCGTGCCCGCCTTGAGGGCTTCCTCGACCTCGCCCCGCGCCTCGCGCGAGAGCGAGCCGTGATGCGCGCGGGCGATGGGCTCCTCGGCGAGCTCGTTGAGGCGGAGCGCGAGCCGCTCGGCCATGCGACGGCTGTTGACGAAGACGATCGTCGAGTGGTGCTTCCGCACGAGCTCGAGCAGCTCGGGGTAGAGCGCGGGCCAGAGCGAGTGCGCCCCGCCGTCGTTCGCGCCCTGCACGTACTCGAGCGGCGCGGCCGGCTCGGTCTCCTCCGGATCGGCGGGCATCTCGATGCGCAGATCGAGTTGCTTGCGCATGCCGGCGTCGACGATCCGCATCTCGCGGTCGCCGCCGACGAAGCGCGCGATCTCCTCCAGCGGACGCTGTGTCGCCGAGAGCGCGACGCGCTGGGGATCGCTCTGGCAGACGTCGGCGAGTCGCTCGAGCGAGAGTGCGAGGTGCGCGCCGCGCTTGGTGGCTGCGACTGCGTGCACCTCGTCGACGATCACCGCCTCGATGCCCGTGAGGAACTCCCGCGCGCGCGAGGTGAGCATCAGGTACAGGCTCTCGGGCGTCGTGATGAGGATGTCCGGCGGCGTGCGCAGCATGCGCCTGCGCTCTTCGGGCGGCGTGTCGCCCGTGCGCACGGCGACGCTCGGAGTGGGCAGGTCGACCCCCGCGGCCGCCGCCGTCGCCCGGATGCCCGCGAGCGGTGCGCGCAGATTTCGCTCGACGTCGTAGTTGAGCGCTTTGAGAGGCGAGACGTAGAGCACGCGCAGCCCCTCGCCGGGCTCCGTGAGCACGCGGTCGAGGAACCACAGGAACGCAGCCAGCGTCTTGCCGGAGCCCGTCGGCGCGCACACGAGCACGTGCTCGCCAGCAGCGATCGGCGGCCAGCCGAGGGTCTGGGCGGGGGTGGGCTCGCCGAGAGCGCTCTCGAACCAGCGGCGTGCGTGGGACGAGAAGCCGGCGAGTGCGTCAGCGGTGACGGTGGACATCGCCGATGCACCATACGAAACGTTACGAGCAGTCGTTCACCGCAGCAGGATGTCGAACGAGAGCAGCCCGCTTGCGGCCAGGACCATGGCCGCCGCGAGCGTCACGCGAGCCGCCGCCATCGCGTCGTCCGGCGGCTCCGGCCGATCGCGCGCGGACAGCAGCGCGCACAGCGCACTGGCGGCCAGCGAGATGGCGGCGAGGATCGCCGAAGGGTCGGGGTAGGTGGCCCACACGAACAGCGGCGCGACCGCCCAGATCGCGATGTAGAGGGCGCTGCGAGCCCGCAGCGCGAGTCCGGCGAGCACGAGCGCAGCCAGCCCGCTCATGAGCGGGCCGGTGCCGGCGGACACGCCGAACGCTCCGGCGGCGACGCCGAAGGCGATCGCGGTGACGTCCAACCGCCGCATGGCCCGACGGTAGTCGATGCGCCAAGTGGCACTCCCCGCGAGTGCCATTTGGCCGCTGAGCGGCGCAACCGCCGCGGCACGCCGACTTCTCCTGATCAAGATGATCGAAGGATCACGTGGGGTCGGCGTCGTGAGTGCTCGTCGGCAGCCGTCGAGGAGCGGCCGAATCACCACGCCAAATGGCACTCGCGGCGAGTGCCATTTGGCCTCGACGAACCCGCGCGCGCCGCCGCCCCGCTACGCCGGAGGCGCGGGCGGCCGCTCGCCGTCGTGGTAGTCCACGGCGTCCGCCATGCGGAAGATCTCGAGCAGGCCTGCACGGTCGGGCAGGCGTTCGCACGCGCCGAGCTTGCCGCTGTCGGGGTACACGACGAGGTCGGGTGTGCCACTCGTCGACACGGCGAGGAAGCGCGCGGTCACATCACTCCAGTTCGCCACCTGGTGCGCGCCTTCGCGGCCTCGTGGGAACGACACCACGTCGCCTGGTGTCAGCTCGCGCCACTCGTCGTCGGTGCGGACGCTCGGGCGTCCCAGCAAGACCACGAGCATCTCCTCCTCGGCCAGGTGGTAGTGGTACGGATAGGCGGCCTCGCCGGGCTCGATCTCCCAGATGCTCGCTCCGAGACGCTCCGTGGCGAGCTCCCAGCCGAGCCGTGCGCGCAGCGCGCGGAAGCCGGGGTGCTCGCGGCGCTGGTTGAAATCCGGCTCGAAGATGTTCGGCATGGAGAACGCCTTCGCGCCGATGCCTCGCGATCCTCCGCCTGTCGTAAAGTGCGGTCATGACCTCTCGACGCCTCATCGACGTCCGCCGCCTCCTGGTCGCGTGCGCTGCTCTCCTCCTGGTGGGCGTCGTGCTCGCCGGCTGCGGCGGCTCGAGCGCCGCCGGCGGAGGCGCAGGCGCTGCGGGAACGGACGGCCGCGCCGCTCAGGCGTTCCCCGCCACGACCGTCGCCTTCGCCGACGCCAACATCGACGAGAAGTCCGACGCCTGGAAGCGCCTGCTGGCGCTGGGCGCGCGCTTCCCGAGCTGGCCGAAGCTCGTGGCCCAGTTCGACAAGGCCGCGAACGAGGCCACCGACGGCGGGCCGACGCTCGCGCAGGTGCGCTCGTGGCTGGGCACCGAGGTTGCGATCGGCGTGCTCGACGTCCCGGCCGACGGCTCCGACCCGACGGTGCTCGGGTTCGCCGAGGTCACGGACAAGAGCAGCCTCGAAGGCGCGCTCACGAAGCAGAAGGACGTGAAGGCCGCCGGCACGCACGGCGGCTTCGACATCTTCACCGACAGCAAGGGCTCGGCCTCGGCCGTCGCCATCTCGGACGACACGGCCCTCGTCTCGAACTCGCAGGCGGCGGTCACAGCCGCGATCGACCGTCTCGCCTCTTCGAGCGATCGCCTGTCGGACTCCGCCGACTACAAGGACACGCTCGCGAGCCTGCCCAGCGACAACATCGTCATCGGCTACGCACCCGGGTCGACGCTGCAGAAGCTCGTCGCGTACTCGCAGCAGCGCGGACCCGAGGCCGCGCGCGGCGCCGTGCCCCAGGCCCAGCTCGATCAGATCACGGCGAAGCTCGCAGGCATCCGCACCTTCGGCTTCGCGCTCAACCCGACCGATGCGGGCCTGCTCATCCGGGGAACGACGCTCCTGAACGGAAAGGCCACCGGCCTGCCCGAGCCGTTCACGCCCGACCTGCTCGACCGCGTGCCCGGGAACTCCTGGTTCGCCGCCACGTTCGGCAACCTCGACGCGACCATCAAGCAGACGGCCGATCAGGCACTCAGCACGAACGAGGATGCGCAGAAGCAGGTCTCCCAGGTCGAGGCCCTGCTCGGCATCAAGGTGGACGACCTCTACGCGTTGCTGTCGGGCGATCAGGCCGTCTTCGCCGGGCCCGGCGCTCCCGTCTCGGCGGGCCTGATCCTGCACCCGGACGACGCGTCCAAGGCGGCCACCACGCTGCGCTCGCTGACGAAGCTCCTGACGACGCAGGGCATCAAGTTCACGGATACCGCGGACGGCCAGCAGGCAGCGATCCAGGGCTTCGTGGTGCACTGGCGCGCGGTCGACGACGTGATCGGTATCGGCACCGACGAGGCTGTCGGCGACATCGCCAAGGATTCCATCGTGGACAGCGACAAGTTCAAGCGCGTGCTCTCGGAGGCCGGCGTCGACGCCAACTCGAAGACGCTCGGCATGGCGTACATCGACGTGCCCAGCCTGGTCAACCTGGCGGGCGCCTTCGGCAGCTTCGACAGCGCGAGCGACAAAGAGACGCTCGACAATCTCCGCCACATCGGCGGCGTGCTGCTCTGGTCGGGGCGCGACGGCGATACCGTGACGAGCGACGTGTTCGTGGAAAGCACGTAGCCGGGCGATGGTCGCCGACTGGGTCGTAGTAGAGCTGGAGCCGGCTGGTGCGGCGCGCTCCGGGCTCCCCGCACGCCTCGCCGTGCCGCGCGAGGTGGCAGAGCGGGGGGATCCGATCGAGCGCGTGCGCGCCGCAGAATGGGCGCGCGCGTTCGTGGCAGGGCATGCCGATCACGAGCTGGCGGCCACGTTGCTCGCGATGACGACGGCGGAGCCGTACCGCCGGCTGGGCGAGCGGCTGCTGCGCGAGGAGCGCTTCGAGGAGGCCGTTCCCGCGCTCGCACGCGCAATCGAGCTGACGCCGTTCGACGCCGCCTCGCGCTTCAACCTCGCGGTCGCACTCCGGCGGGCCGACGAGCCGGAGCTTGCGCTCACGGCGCTCGACGAGGCGGAGTGGGCGTATGCGGGCGAGTCGGCCTACCACGTCCTGCGCGGCCGCATCTGGGAAGCGCTGGACGAGCAGACGCGCGCCGTGCTCGCCTATGAACGTGCACTCGAGCTCGCTCCGGGCGACGGCTTCGTGCTCGAGCGGCTCGAGCATCTCGGCGCGCTGCTGCGCATCGAGGGGCCCGACGGCGAGGTCTTCTGGCTGACGCCGGGCGATTTCGAGCGCGTCATGCGCCACGAGCTCGCCTCGGCCAGCAACGATCCCGACCAGCTCGTCGCGCTGGGCGACCGCCTGCTGGGCGGCGGCCACGTCGCGCTCGCCGCCTCCGCGGCCGAGCTCGCGCTGGCGGGCAGCGACGATCTGCCGGGCGCGTGGGCACTGGCCGGGCTCACCCGCGCAGCGCTCGGCCGCGAGTTGCAGGCGCGCGAGGCACTCGGGCGGGCCGCGGCTCTCGATCCCTCGAACGTCGCCGTCGCGCGTGCCCTCGTGCAGCGCGACGACGACCCCGAGGGCGATCTGCCGCGCGCGCACGCCGAGGTGCAGCGCCGCCCGGCTTCCGCGGCCGCGTGGATCGTGCTCGGCGACTATCTGGCCGCTGCCGCGCAGCCCCGCGAGGCACTCGGCGCGTACGCGCACGCTCTCGATCTGGACCCGGCGCTCTCGGGCGCCGAGCATGCGCGTGAAGCGCTGCGCGTGCTCGGCTGACCACCGCCGTCGCTATGCTTCCGTGCACTTGACCCCTTGCGGTCCATCAGGTTCGAGCAGACGCAGGGAGCGGCGCGTGACGCCGCTCCGCATCGCGGCAGGCACATGATGCGCGTCGACCCTCCGGGCGACGATCTGTTGTCCATGCCCGCGCCTGCCGATGAGGTCCGGGCATGACCATCCTGACCGCGGTCGAGCTCCTCCTGATCGCCTTCTGCGTGCTCTGGAACGCGTTCTTCGTGTCCGCGGAGTACGCCTTCGTCTCCGTGCGCCACACGCGCCTCGACGAGCTGGCTGCCGAAGGCAACCGCCGGGCACGAACCGTGCGCAAGATCGTCGCGGACCCCTCGCGCTTCATCGCGGCGTTCCAGCTCGGCATCACGCTCTCGTCGGTGGCGCTCGGCGCACTCGGCGAGCCTGCTGTCGCTCGCGTGCTCGAGAGCATCTTCGGGAGCGTCTCGACGTTCGCTTCCGCAGCCGTCTCGGTCACGATCGCGTTCGTCATCATCTCGGTCCTGCACGTCGTGCTGGGCGAGATCGTGCCGAAGTCGTACACGCTGCCCCGGGCCGAGCAGGTCGCGCTCGCCGTCGCTCCCCTGATCGGCGTCTTCTTCTTCGTCTTCGCCTGGTTCATCGCGTTCCTCGACTGGCTCGCCCAGCTCGTCATGCGCGTGCTGGGCATTCCGACGACCAACGAGCTCGAGGCCTCGCACAGCGAGATCGAGCTTCGCATGCTGCTGCGCCAGGGTGAGCGGTCGGGCGTGCTCGAGAGCGACGAGCAGCAGATGATCGACAAGGTGTTCGACTTCTCCGACACCTCCGTCGAGGAAGTCATGGTGCCGCGGCCCGACATCGTCGCACTGCCCGTGAGCCTCACGCCGACGGCGGCCATGGAGGAGGTGCTGAAGCACCCGTACACGCGCTATCCGGTCTTCGGCGACGAGTTCGACAACGTGCTCGGCGTCCTGCACGTGCGACGGCTGTTCGTGGCGCTGCAGAATGGGGCCGCGGCCAGCGCCGATCTGAGCGCGCTGCTGTACCCGGCACACCTGGTGCCGGAGACGAAGCGCCTGGGCCAGCTGCTGACCGAGATCCGCCGCCTGAAGGGCCACATGGCGATCGTGGTCGACGAGTACGGCTCGGTCGCGGGCCTCGTGACCCTCGAGGACCTGCTCGAGGAGATCGTCGGCGAGATCGACGACGAGTTCGATCCCGAGGACGCGCCGATCGTACGGCTCGGGCCCGACCTCTACCGGGTCGAGGGCAGCCTGCCGGTCGAGGAGTTCAACGAGCGCTTCGAGCGCCATCTGTCCGACGACGACTACCACACCGTCGGCGGCGTCGTCTTCGGCGAGCTCGGCCGCGCGCCGCAGGTCGGCGACAGCGTGGAGATCGACCACGTCAAGTTCGACGTCGCCGCCGTCGACGGCTCGCGCATCCTGCATGCCGACGCCACACTGCTGCCGAAACCGGCCCGCGGCGACGACGACGAGGACGGCGACGCGTGAGCAGCTACCGGCGCGGCAGCGCCGGCGGAGACCTGCTGCAGGAGGCGCCGCTGACGATCGGCCTGATCGCGATCAACGTGCTCGTCTACATCGCGCAGCGCTCCAGCAGCGACACCGTCTACATCCTGAACAGCGGCACGACGGCGGGCCGGCTGCCGGTGCAGGGCTCGGTCGACGCGCACTACGCGCTCTGGGGCCCGATGGTGGCGGAGGGCGAGTGGTGGCGCCTGCTCACGAGCGGGTTCCTGCACGCGAGCCCGATCCACATCGGCTCGAACATGCTCGCGCTGTTCTTCGTCGGCCGCGCGATGGAGCCCGCGCTCGGGTCCGTGCGCCTGGGCCTGATCTACTTCGTCTCGCTGGCCGCGGGCTCGCTCGGCGTGATGATCCTCGAGCCCGAATCGCTGTCACTCGGTGCCTCGGGCGCGATCTTCGGCTTGATGGGCGCCCTGCTCGTGATCGCCCGCGCGCGCGGCATCAGCCTCACCCAGAGCGGCATCGGGCCGGTGATCCTGCTCAATCTGGCGTTCACGTTCACGATCCCGAACATCTCGAAGGGAGCGCACATCGGCGGGCTGATCGGCGGTGCCGCTCTCGGCCTCGTGATCATCGAGCTCGAGAAGCGCCGCGCGCTCGCGCGCCGCGGGCTCCAGCCGCTGGTCGCCATCTCGCTCGTCGCCTTCGCCGCCCTGCTGATCGCCTCGGTGCTGATCGCGCGCTCCAAGTACCCGAGCCTGGGCTGACCTGCTGGACGCGTTCCGCACGCTCGCCGGTCGCGTCAGCGCGGAACTGGAGGAGCGCGGATCGCGCTTCCTGGCAGTCGCCGAGCCGGTGGCCGACAGGGCCGCCGCCGAGGCGTTCATCGCCGCGCAGGGCCGTGCGCACCGCAACCCCACGCATGTGGTGCCCGCCTTCCGGTTGCGTGACGGCACGGCCTTCTCGAGCGACGCGGGTGAGCCGGCCGGCAGCGCGGGTGCTCCGCTGCTGGCTGCCATCACGGGCGCGGGCCTGCACGACGTGGCAGCCGTCGTGGTGCGCTGGTACGGCGGCACCAACCTGGGCGTGGGCGGCCTGGTGCGCGCGTACGGCGGTGCACTGGCTCGTGCGCTGGACGGCGCCGCGATCGTGCGCTGCGAGCGCGCGGCCGATGTCCGCCTCCGCTATGGCCATGAGCTCACGGCGGCCGTCATGCGCTGCGTCTCCCTGCACGCGGGGCGGGAGCTGGAGCACGCCTACGGCGAGCAGGGCGCCGAGCTGCGCTTCCGGGTGCCGCTCACGCGGGCCGACTCACTGGAGCGTTGCCTGCGGGACGCGACACGCGGCGCCGTCGTACTGGAACGCCTTGGCGAGGCCGTCATCCGCTCTTAAGCGATCTCGAGCGCGAGCTCCTCGGGCGGACTGCCCTCGATCAGGCGCCAGGCACGGATCTCCGGCGGATCGCTCTTCAGCGAGACGATCACATAGGCCGCCTCGGGCCACGTCGCGAGCTCCATGTCCGTGCGCGACGGGCTGGCAGGCGACATCGTGTGCGAGTGGTAGATCGCGGCGACCTCGTCCCCGTCGTCGTCTTCGATCGTCGTCGTGATGCGCAGCAGGTCCATCGAGTCGACGCTGTAGCGATACGGGCTCGCGTCGGCGTTGCGCGCCGGATAGAAGGTGCGCAGCGCTCCGCCGAGCGCCCCGCCGAAGATGCCGCAGGCCTCGTTCGGGAGCTCCGAGCGGGCGTGGGCGATCATCTCGTCGGCCAGCGCGCGCGGGAGTGTGAGAGCTGGTTTCAAGGCCAGCGCGGCGTTCGGAGGTCTCGAATCGTCCTCCGGTCTGATGTTCGGGCAAAGAGCCGCCCGATCATCAGACCTTCGGCGACCCTGTGCCCGCTCAAAGAGCCGAGCGGGCTCACGGGCTTCGCGGGGATGGCTCCCGGCTCTTGGACAGGACACCACCCTGGACGGTGAGCCGGGAGCCACCCCCGCTCGCTTCGAGCCCCCCGACCACTCGCGCTGGCCCTGAAACCAGCTCTTACCACCAGACGCCCTGCTCCATGCGCTCGAGCAACTCGGTCTCGGGCGTGTCCCAGAGACCGGCCGAGAGGTACTTCCAGCCACCGTCGGCAAGCACCATCACGATGTTCGCGGGACCCTCGACGTCGCGCGCAACGCGCAGTGCGGCGTGCAGGACGCCGCCGGAGGAGACGCCGGCGAAGAGGCCCTCCTCGTGCGCCAGGGCGCGCAGTCCGCGTACGGAGTCCTCGTTGCTGACGAGCAGCTTGCGGTCGAGCAGCGAGAGATCGAGGATCTCGGGCGTGTAGCCGTCCTCGAGCGAGCGCAGGCCGTCGATGCCCTCGCCGGGCAGCGGCTCGGCAGCCACGACCTGAAGGTCGGGCCTGTCACGCCGGATTCGGCGAGCGCAACCCATGAGAGTTCCGCCCGTTCCGAGCCCGGCGACGAAGATGTCGACCTCGGGGCACGCGGCGAGGATCTCCTCGGCGGTGCCGCGCTCGTGCGCACGGGGATTCGCGGCGTTGCCGTACTGGAACGGCATGTAGAGCGTGGGATCGGCCGCGGCGAGCTCGCGGGCCATCGTGACGGCGCCGTTGGAGCCGAGCTCCGCCGGCGAGTAGACGACGTCGGCGCCGAACAGGCGCATCAGCTGCTCGCGCTCGGGTGTCGAGCCCGCAGGCATGACGATCGTGACGCCGAACCCGCGCAGCCGACCTTGCATCGCGAGCGCGATGCCCGTGTTGCCGCTGGAGGGCTCGAGGATGCGGCGACCCGGCCACAGCTCACCCGCCTCGGCGGCGGCGTCGAGCATGGAGCAGGCGACGCGATCCTTGACCGAACCCGTCGGGTTGAACCACTCCAGCTTTGCGAACAGGCGTACTTCCGGGCTCGGCGCGAGGCGCGTCAGCTCGACGAGTGGCGTGCCTCCGACCGTCCGGCAGAACTGCACGGCACGGGGCGGGGCGAGCATCGGCTCAGCCTCCACTGCCGCCGGCCATGGCCGGCAAGACGATCACGCTCGCGCCGGGAGCGAGGGGCGTGTCGAGACCACCGCTGACGCGGACGTCTTCGCTGTCGACGTAGATATTGACGAACGCCGCGATCTCGCCATCGTCGCCCAGCAGGCGCGAGCGCAGCGCGGGATGCTGCTCGGTCAGGTTGTCCAGAGCGGTGCGCAGGCTGTCACCGCCGGCCTCGACGGTGCGCGCACCGCCTGCCATGGGCCGGAGGACGGGAGGCAGGCGAAAGCTGGCCATCTCAGGTCGTTGCCCGCGCGGGAGGCAGGCAAAACTCCTCGTAGTCGATGTACTCGATCGGGCCGGCGTCGGCGCCGCAGACCGGGCAATCCGGGTCGCGGCGCAGCCGCACCTCGTGGAACGTCGTGTCGAGCGCGTCGAAGAGGATGAGCCGGCCGGTGGGCGGCTCGCCGATGTCGAGCAGGAGCTTGAGCGCCTCGCTGGCCTGCAGGGAGCCCATGATGCCGGGCAGGACGCCCAGCACGCCGCCCTCGGCGCACGATGGCGCGAGCTCCGGCGGGGGCGGCTGCGGGAAGAGGCAGCGATAGCAGGGGCCCTCGTAGGGCTGGAAGACCGTCAACTGGCCTTCGAAGCGGAAGATCGATGCGTGCACGACCGGGATGCGGTGGCGCAGGCTCGCGTCGTTGAGGAGGTAGCGGGTGGGGAAGTTGTCGGTGCCGTCGACGATCACGTCGACGCCCTCGAGCAGCCGGTCGATGTTCTCCGACGTCAGCCGCTCGCGATAGGTGAGGACGCGGACGTCGGGGTTGAGCTCCTCGATGCGCTGCTTGGCCGACTCCGTCTTGGGCATGCCGATCGAGGCCATGGAGTGCAGCACCTGGCGCTGCAGGTTCGACTCGTCGACGACGTCGGCGTCCACGATTGCGATCGTCCCGACGCCGGCCGCGGCCAGGTAGAGGCCCGCCGGGGAGCCGAGGCCACCGGCGCCCACGAGCAGCACCGTCGAGTCGAGCAGCTTCAGCTGCCCGGTCTCGCCGACCTCGGGGATCAGCGTGTGACGGGAGTAGCGGGCGCGTTGCTCCGCGCTGAGCACGCGCGGCGTGCTCCACGGGAAGCCGTTCTGCTTCCAGCCGCCGAATCCGCCGGAGAGCGAGGCGACGTCCTCGTAGCCGAGCTCCTCGAGCGAGCGGGCGGCGAACGCGGAGCGCGCGCCCGACTGGCAGGTGATCACGATCGGCGTGGAGAGATCGGGCACGACGCCGCTGATGCGCGACTCGAGATTGCCGCGCGGGATGTGCACGGAGCTCTCGATCGCGCCCTGGTCGAACTCGTCGGGCTCGCGCACGTCTATGAGGACGGGCGGCTCGTCGGAGGACAGGCGGGCGGCAGCCTCAGCCGCGCTGATCTCGTGGATCTGCGACTTCAGCTCAGCAAGAAGTTCCTGGTAGGAAGGCACGCTTGAGCGAACGCTACGTGCATCCCGGCTATTCCGTCGCGCCTACCCTCCCAGCGTGATTGCCGGCATCGACAGGAAGCGCGCAGTGCCGGTCGCCGTGGCGGGGGTGCTCGTCGTCGCCGCGGCGGTGATCGGCGCCTTCGCGCTGCGGAGCCCCGCGCCCGCGGCGGCGCCCCGCTCGTCGGCTCCCTTGACCGGAGCCCCGCCGCTCGTGCTCGACCTTCCGCAGCGTCCCAAGGGCGGCGAGGCCGCTCTTGCCGCCGTCTCGGCCGACATCGGCGCGGGCCGGCGCGCTCGGGCCGAGCAGCAGCTGCGGCGCGCCCGCGCGCTGCTGGGGGCGGGCGACATGCGCGTGCAGGTCGCCGGCGCGGTGCTGCGCTACCGCCCGGGCGAGGTGGACACCGCCATCGGAGTGTTGCGCGCGCTCGTGGCCGACGACGACCGCGCGCCCGTGCCGGCGCTCCACCTCGGGCTTGCCCTGCTCTGGTCCGGACAGCGCGCCGAGGCGACGGCCGAGCTCGAGGAGACGCGCTCGCTCGATCCGGACGGGCTCTACGGGCGCACTGCCGACAACGTGCTGCATCCGTCGTATCGCAAGAACTATCCGCTCTGGGTGCGCTCGCGCTTCGTGCACGGCTCGCTGCCGCAGTTGCGCGCAAAGGCCGCGGCTGCGCCGCGCTCCGTCGCGGCGCAGCTCGACTACGCCTACGCCCTCCAGTTCGGCTCGCGCACGCGCGCGCGCCTCGTGGCGGAGAAGGCGCTCGCGCTCGACGCCAGCAACATCGACGCGCAGGTCGCGGTGATCGTCCTGGGCTTCGACAAGGACGCGCCGGCGCAGGCAGTCGGGGCGCTCGGGCAGCTCATGCAGAGCCGCGCGGGGGAGCCGAGCCCGCGCTTCCACTTCGGCGAGTTGCTCTCGTGGATCGGGCAGGACGCGAAGGCCAAGCAGGAGTACGAACAGGCCTCGCAGCTCGATCCGGGCGGCCTGATCGGCCGCTTCGCGCGCAGCGTGCTGAAGGCCTCGGGCTGATTTCAAGATCACGAGAAGGAGATGGCGCGCCGAGCGCGAACCTCGGCGGGCATGAGCACTATCTCCTCGCCCCTGGACCTGGACGAGCGCGTCCTCGCCGCGCTCGACGACGACGAGCCCTTCGATGTCGCGACGCTCGCGCTGAGTCCGGTCGACGAGCTCTCCGAGGAGGACGAGGCCGCGGCCAAGGCCTACGCGGACGCCGAGGCGGATGCCGACGACGACGAGGAGCCGGTGCACGCCGTCGAGGTGCTCTCGAGCGACTCGCTGCAGCGCTTCCTGCGCGACATCGGCCGCACCAAGCTGCTCACCGCGGCGCAGGAGATCGAGCTGGCCAAGCGCGTGGAGCGCGGCGACATGCGCGCGAAGCGCCACATGATCGAGGCCAACATCCGGCTCGTCGTCTCGATCGCGAAGCACTACCGCGAGCAGGGCCTGCCGTTCCTCGACCTGATCCAGGAGGGCACGATCGGCCTCGTGCGCGCGGTCGAGAAGTTCGACTACCGCCGCGGCTACAAATTCTCGACCTACGCCACCTGGTGGATCCGGCAGGCGGTCGCCCGCTCGCTGGCCGACAAGGGGCGCACGATCCGCATGCCCGTGCACGTCGTCGAGAAGCTCAACCGCATCGGCAGGGTCGAGCGCAAGCTCCGCACCGAGCTCTCGCGTGATCCCACGACGACCGAGATCGCCGATCGCGTCGAGCTTCCCGTCGAGGAGGTCGAGCAGATCATGCGCGCGGCGCAGACGCCGATCTCGCTCGAGAAGCCGGTCGGCGACGAGGACGACTCGCAACTCGGGCACTTCATCGCCGACGTCACGACGCCGACCGCCGAGGACGAGGCGACGCGCAAGATGCGCCTCGAGACGCTCTCGGAGATCCTGGGCGTGCTGAGCTTCCGCGAGCGCCGCGTGCTGGAGATGCGCTTCGGTCTGGGCGGCTTCGAGCCCAGCACGCTGGACGAGGTCGGCGCCGCCTTCCACGTGACGCGCGAGCGCATCCGCCAGATCGAGAATCAGGCGCTCAAGAAGCTCTCCTCGCTGGCCGAGGCGCAGCGACTCCGCGACCTGGCGTAGCCCGCTACCCTGCGCGCCGTGCGTCAGGAGCACACACTGCTCGAGAAGGGCCTCCCGGCAGGATTTTCGCGCTGCGACACGCGCGTCAGCGGCGCGGGCCTGACGCTCGATTTCGAGGGCTCCGTGGGCAGTGCGCAGCGTGACCGCATCGTCGTCGGGGAGGCGTCGCTGGACGGCGAGGGGCGCTGGGCGCGCATGAGCCTGACGCTCGACGGTCAGGCGCTGCCGTTCGAGGTGCCGCCCGACGCGCTGCTGGACGTCGAGGGGGCCCCCGCGCTCGTCGGCGCCACCGCACAGCGGCTCATCCGCGGTGGCATGCGTCCGGGTCAGACCCGCGACGTGGACGTCGTACGCGTGCGCTCCGACCGCAGCGTGACCCGGCTGAAGGGCCGCTGCGTCTGGGTCGGCGGCCGCGAATGGCGCCTCCTGCTGCCGCTCGAGTCCACGGGCTTCTCGGTGCGCAGCGACGGGACGGTCGCGGGCGTCGAGGCCGCCGCCCTGCTCGTCGAGTGAGCACGCTCCCGCGCGGATCGCTGCGCGAGCTCTTCGGGCCCGCAACGCGCGCGATCGTGCTGGCAGGCCTCGGGGCGAGCTTCCTGGCCTCGTTCGACCTCCTGATCGTCGTCTCGGCGCTGCCGAGCGCGGCACGCGACGTGGGGGACATCGACAACTACGCGCTGGCCGCCGGCGCGTACTCGGTCGCGAGCGTGGTCGGCATGCCGCTTGCAGGTGCGGTCAACGACCGCATCGGACCGCTGCGAACCCTGCTCGTGGGCTCGGGTGTGTTCTTCGTGGGCACCGTCGTCGGCGGCACGGCGATGAGCATGGATCAGATCGCGGCGGGCCGCCTGCTGCAGGGCTTCGGCGGCGGCTTCCTGCTGTCCGTGCCGCTCGTGATCTGGACGGCCTACCTGCCGCGTCACCTCGAGCGCTACGGCTTCGCCGTGAATGCCGCCGTGTGGGCGATCTCGGCGGTCATCGGCCCGCCCACCGGAGCGCTGCTCGTGGAGCTCGTCGACTGGCGCGCCGTCTTCTGGATCAATCTCCCCCTGCTCGCGCTCACGGTGACGTTCGCGCTGCGTGGATTCCGGGGCAAGGCGTTCATGCCGCACGAGCACGGCCGCGCCAACATCATCGGGCCGTGCCTGCTCGGGGGCTTCGCGCTCGGGCTCCTGCTGCCGGCGCCGTGGCCGCTGATCTCGATCCCGCTCGCCCTGGCCTTCCTCTGGCAGGAGACGCACACCGACCGGCCGCTCATCCCCCGGCATCGCTCGGGCTACGCGACGTGCCTCGTCGCGCTCTCCGCCGGCATCGCGTTCACGGGCGGCACGACCGTCATCACGCTCGCCCTGCAGGCCGGCTCCGGGTGGTCGGTGTTCTGGGCCTCGTTCCCGCTGCTCGTGTCGAGCCTGACCTGGACGGTCGCGACCGGGCTCGTCACGCACCTCGACTGGTCTCTGCGGCGCATCGTCACGGTCGGGACGTCGATCGTGGCGGCCGGCACGCTGGCGATGGCGATCCCCGTCTCCAGCGGCCTTGCGATCGCGATCGGTTTCGCGGTCTCGGGCTTCGGCATGGGCTTCGCGAGCCCGGCGCTGTTCCCCGCGGCGCTCTCCGACGAGCCGGGCCGCGAGGGTCGCGACACGAGCGCCGTCACGACCGCGCGCCAGCTCGGAGCCGGCATCGGCGCGGCCCTCGCGGGGTTCGTGCTGCTCGAGACCGTGCCGCATGCCGTGCTCAGGGCCGCCGAGAACGGGGTCGCGCCGCTCCCGAAGCTGCACGACGCCGCCGGCCTTGCGTTCGGGCTGCTCGGCCTGATCGTCCTGCTGTCGCTGCCGGCGACGCGCGGCATCCGCGTCACACCGCGTCGCTCACGCCCCGCGGAATGAGCTCACCACGGCGGGCGGCCGTGGACCCAGCGGCCACCGCTCATCGTGGCCACGACGGCGATCCCGGCGATCTCGTCCGGCGGACAGGTCACGGGATCGCGCTCGAGCACGACCAGATCTGCCGCGAAGCCGGGCAGCAACCGGCCCAGGCGGCGCTCTGCCTGGCGCGCGTGGGCTGCCCCGCTCCAGAAGCCGTCCAGCGCGAGCTCGACGGTGAGCGCCTCGGAGGCCGGCCAGTCACGCGTCACGGCTGCCTGGACGCCGGCCAGGGGGTCGAGCGGCTCGATGGGCGCATCGGAGCCGAAGCACAACGCCGCCCCGCTCGCGGACAGCGATCCCAGCGCGTAGGCGGCGGCGCAGCGCGCGCCCCAGACGGCCTCGGCGAGCGAGCGGTCCGAAGGCGCGTGCGAGGGTTGCATCGAAGCGGTCACGCCCAGTGCGGCGAAGCGGGCGAGATCATCGGGGTGCAGAAGCTGCGCATGCTCGATGCGCGGCCGCAGGCGCCGCGGAGCCCAGCGCTCGCGCGTCGTCTCCAGGGCGTCCAGCACGGCCCTGTTGGCCGCATCGCCGATCGCGTGCACGGCGAGCTCGAGTCCCGCATCGGCGCAGCGCGCCGCGAGCTCGCGCAGCTCGTCCGCGCTCAGCAGCGCCTCGCCGCGTCCCGCGTCCGCGAACGGCTCAAGCATCGACGCGGTGCGGGACCCGAGCGTGCCGTCGGCGAACGCCTTGACCGGGCCGATGCGCAGCCAGTCGTCACCGAGCCCGCTGCGCAGTCCGAGCGCGATGATCTCGTCTATGCGCTCGGCCGGCAGCGAGGCCCACACGCGCAGTGACAGACGGCGGTCGGTGTGCAGGCGCTGCCACGCGGCCAGGCCCCAATCGCGCTGGAAGTCGTGGATGCCAGTCACTCCGCGGGCGTGGGCCGCGCGCAGGCCGAGCACGAGCGCCTCATCCAGCTCGCGCTCGCCGGGCGGCGGGATGGCCGCGGCCGCCTCCCAGGCCGCCGTCTCGCGCAGCACGCCGGTGGGCTCGCCGGCTCCGTCGCGCTCGACCACAGGGGCGTCGCCGACCGGCAGGAGCGCGAGCGCCGCCGACGAGAGCCACGCTGTGTGGTGATCGTGCGCCCAGAGCAGCACGGGGCGACCCCCGCAGGCCGCATCGAGAGCCCCCCGGTGCGGTTCCGGGTCCCCGCCGGGCCAGCGCGCCGAACGCCAGCCGGCGCCGATCAGCCAGCCGTCGGCCGCACCCGCCACACCCGCCGCGGCCGCGAGCACCTCGGCATGGGACCGTGTGCCCGAGAGATCCAGCCGGCCGAGCGAGAGGGCCCACTCCAGGAAATGCACGTGGGCGTCCGTGAAGCCCGGGACGACACAGCGCCCGCCGAGATCCACGCGCTCGTTGGACACGGTCGAGCGGTCGCCCTCGCGCACGTCGACGCCTCCGCCGATGCGATCGCCGGCGATCGCCAGCGCGCGCGCCAGGGGAAGGCGCGCGTCTCCGGTGCGCACGCTGCCGTTGTGGAGGATCACGCGGCTGAGGGTAGCTCCGCCAAATGGCACATGCCGCGTGTGCCACTTGGCCGCTCGCGCCGCGGAAGGTAGCTCGGCCAAATGGCACGCGCCGCGTGTGCCACTTGGCCACTCGCGCCGCGGAAGGTAGCTCGGCCAAATGGCACGCGCCGCGTGTGCCACTTGGCCGCTCGCCCCGAGCCACGCCGCCCGTCGCTATGGTCTGCGTCCGTGCTGCCGCCCCCACCGCCGGCCGAGGAGATCGCCCGCCGCATCGCGGCGTTCCAGGCGGGCCTGCAGCGCGACGGGCTCGATGCGGCGCTGATCGTCCAGTCGGCCGATCTCGTCTACCTCAGTGGCACGGCGCAGAATGCGCATCTGATCGTGCCCGCCGAGGGGGAGCCGCTGCTGCTCGTGCGTCGCGATCTCGAGCGCGCACGCGCCGAGAGCGCCCTGGCGCAGGTCGAGCCGTTCACGTCGCTGCGCGCGCTGCCTGCGGCGCTTGCGCAGACCGGCTTGCCGGAGCGCCTGCGCCTCGGCCTCGAGCTCGACGTGATGCCCGCCTCGTCGTACCTCCGCTACTGCGGGCTGCTGCCGGGCGCAGAGCCGGCCGACTGCATGCCCGCGCTGTGGTCGGCTCGCTCGCGCAAGAGCGCGTGGGAGCTCGAGCGCATCCGTCTTGCCTGCGAGCAGACGAAGGCGGCCATGGAGTACGCCCCGCAGCTGCTCGCGCCTGGCCGCCTCGAGGTCGACATCCTGAGCGAGCTCGGGCACCACATGCGGCTGCAGGGGCACGAGGGCACGATCCGCTTCCGCGGCCTCAACAGCGAGTTTCTCTACGGGCAGGTCCTCGCGGGTGAGAGCGGACCCGTGCCAGGCCCCACCGAGACGCCGCTGCACGGGCCCGGACTCTCGACGGCGCAGGGCCGCGGCCCGTCCCGGCGGCCGCTGCGCCGCGGCGACGCGGTCGTGATCGACATCTCGGGACTGGCCGAGGGCTACGTCTCCGATCAGACGCGCACGTTCTTCATCGGCCACGCGGATCCCGCTCTGCTCGCGGCCTACGAGACGTGCCGGCGCATCCTGGCAGAGTGCGTCGCGCTGCTCGTGCCCGGCACGCCCGGGAGCGCGCTCTACGAGCGTGCGCTCGAGGTGGCGTCCGAGGCCGGCTATGCCGAGAACTTCATGGGCGCGGGCGAGGG